>JAAUYG010166258.1_pt1 | contig 11490 bp, 6 predicted proteins | sample 7278091 | NCBI WGS metagenome assembly JAAUYG01 (sample SAMN14350201, study PRJNA611818) | marine sediment metagenome | isolation source: surface marine sediment (0.6m) | place: French Polynesia: Moorea | collected 2018-08 | reverse complement strand
CAATTCAATGATCTGTTCGACCGATTTGTATATTTTACAGAGATCGTCTGCGTACAGGTACGAATCTCATGGCCCACGCCTTCGGAGCTCCAGTGGTCGGGGCATTTTGCAAAAACCAGCTGAAGCAGCCGCTGGATGACATCACCACTATCGATTCCAGCTCTCCCAATATGGACAGACCGCGTCTCGAACCAGAAACCGCTCTCATGGAGGAGGAAAAATGTTACGTGCCGGTGGGAGAGAATATAGCTCTACCCGGAGAACCCATCGCCGGAATAAGACTCTGAATTTACATTTTACTTAGTTTAATATTCAGCGCACAATCATGTGTATATGTAAGCATCGAAATGATATCATGTACGGAATGTCGGAGTCGTCACTCCTTGCCTGCGGTAGCCATTCCAGATTTTATATACCTCCTGTCGCGCGTTTTATTACTAGATCCATGTTATTTTTGTTGTCCTCATGCAACCGTGCTTCAAAATGTTCGTCGTCGTTCATTCCCAGCCATAAAACGACAACGACGTAATCAAATTCAACGCCACAAGAGAAAGCGATAGCAACAGTGGGCGATAATCAGGTGTTTGAAAACAAAGAAGGCCTGCTGCATGTGCGACTTTCACCAGAAGAATGCCGTCGACGGAAACAAGGCTTAAATGAAAAGCCTGGAATTCCAGAAATTACTTAAAAGCCTAAGTTTTGGCTTTAAAGCCACTACTCTGAGCAATGTGAATATAATTAAGTCAAACTTAGACTTATAAGTATGTTCAAGAACTCCAGCCCTGGTATGTTAAAAGACTTCTATATGCAGTTTTGCATATCATTTTTTTTTTTGCGTTAATACTTGCTACTCTTTACATGAGTTTTTTGTGTCACCAGTGTGTTCACCGCAGTGGCAGCTTTAATTGGTCGATTGAACCCGTGGATCCCCACGCAATTTGCATATCTGCTTGACGTTCATAACTATAGGCCTATGTGTTTGCCTCGGCCCGAGGAGTTTTTGTGTATCCTCAAATCGCACAAAAATACCCAAAACCTGTTCCATAAACATCTCTTCATAAATGTCCATGCATGTGGTTATATATATGTGACGCATATCTCTGGTTATAATCATGAAAACTCTTTTCGCTGGATTATCGCTTATTTCCCCTTCGTATAAATTTACGATTTATACTTCGAACTGTAGCTTTTTTCGCACCCTTTGGACCTCTGCATGTAGAACACTTTGCGTAGAGAGAAACTTCTGTCTTTTTCTTGCACGAATTCACGAATTTGATCGGTGTAGCTTATCCTTGTACTTGGATGGACATATACATTTCTTTCTTATCTCTTTTCAACTGTAGCAGCAAAGTTCACCTGTAGAAAGAATTAGCAAACGGTTTTTCAGCATGTATTTGTACGAAAAATGTGCAATATCATAATGTTGTCTTTGTAATGGCAAGCAAGGCCTTTATTTAAGGCGCCCTATGTGGCATTGGAACAATTAAAAGTTATAGGTGTATACAGTGGAAACCGTGGCCAAAGATGAGGTCAAAGCACTGTATTCTTAATCCAGAGATGATCTTCATTCTGAAGGGATATATAAAATTCAGGTGTGATGTTTGGCCGTGCAGTAAAAGTGATCTTTATTCTTGAGTGGTCTTATTTCCGAATGGTCTTAAGGGGGGTTTCACTGTGGATGTATATCGCTCTACCGATCTGATGCGCCTCAATATGATCATGGCAGTTGATAAACGATTTTGGCGATGGTGCTTCATGGACAGTAACGCGCTACTGCCCGGCCCTGCTTGGTGCAGCTTGGCACAACATATTGGTCTAGTATACTGAAGAAAGAGCCTACAGAGGCCAGATCATTAAACCCCGCCCTAGCGTTGCTAGGTGGGTTATAGTGATGCTCCTAGGTGTATGTAAGTGTGCGTGTTTTTGTCTGGCAACAAGATATATCTCAAAGTATATTTTACCAATCAACTAATTTGGAGGGGTGGGGGGTAGCTTTCTGTCTGGCCCAGAAAGAGATCACTCGATTTAGAAAATCTCTTGGGATAAGGGTACGAATAGATGTCTGGGTCCGAAATTGTCGCCCAGTGATAAAAAGATGGGACACAACTTTTTAAACGGTCATGACAACTGAACGGTGAGAGATACATGTAGACATTATGGTTATTATTAGACACAAACAGGATGTCCTATTTGGAGAATGTAAGTACACTATAAATTTCATCTTAAGTGACCTTGAAAGGACAAATTTAAGGTGACGTAGGTTTTTGAAAGCTTATTTTGCCAAGGAGTCGCTATGGTACTATCAAAACACTAATAGGAAGTCATCGGGAGTCCACTGCATCGGTATATTTACGTTTGAGCGATGTATTTTGAAAGGTCAAGTTCAGGGTGACTCATATTTGTTATCTACCTTAGAAAGGAATACAGTTGACGTATTGTTACTGTTGGCCACTAATAGGAAGTCGTATATGGCTAGTTAAGTTATACCACTGGATTCTACCTTGACTGAAGGTCAAGCTCAAGCTCAAGGGCACTCAAGTTATACAAATATATGTCACTCATATTGAATACTACAGGAACCTGTTATACAACCTGTTATGCAACCTGTTATACATGTATTTGCCTTTAGGTAACCTTGGAAGGTCAAATGCGAGATTGAGCAAATATGTTGCCCTTACCTGCTTCATGCCACGGGAGAGTTTAATGAAATGCCTCTTTTCATATGCAGCATTACCTGTTGGTTAGACGAAGTTTTCCACTGTCCCAGCGATCTTTCTAGTTTCATGTATGACGCGTAAAAACATCAGTGTACACTCGTATTGTGATATATGAGAGTGAAATGTGTGCATCTCCAGTATATCTTGTCTTCGAAACATTTCGCACTCTTAGTTGCCCGTACCTATAAACGTTCCGTTGATGTAGTAGTTACAACTGTATTTGCTAATTTAACCTGCGCCGTTTATTTTTTAAACAGCACTAGCTGTAGTTTGAGGTTTTATAAATGACTACAGCTAAACATATCGTAAACTGAACTTTCACTTGCGGAGTTGAAACTGAATAAATCTGAATAAAGTAAATCCTCCGTTGTGACGATGTATGCATTTTGGATCGTCGTTGTCAGTAACAGTAGTAGTAGTAGTAGTAGTAGTAGTAGTAGTAGTAGTAGTAGTAGTAGTAGTAGTAGTAGTAGTAGTAGTAGTAGTTTTATTTATTATAGTGACTTGTGTTTCTGCTTTCCCGGTTGCTCGAATACTTCTCTTTTGATCTTCATACTGAGGACAAATAAATATAAAGTGCTTTTCATCCATTTCATTTACACAGAATTGACACGGGCGATCTGCCAGGGGCTTGCCTGTACCGTCCCACTTCTACTTCAATTGGCAAAATACCATATCTTAATAGACTTAAATAGGAACTCTCCTTTCGATTCAAAGAGATAAGGCTGAGTGTTCTCTACCATACACTGCTCAAAATATTTAAGGCAGCAAAGTTTCCTGCCTGCCATAACATGGCTGAAGTTTACCCAGCTACATGTACTGGTATGGCCACCCCTTACTAGTGGCCATACCAGTGGCTTGGTATGGCCACTAGGGTACCAGCTACTGATTTGACAATAAACAGTGTTATCCTGTTTGAAAGAGTAAAGGTCATGATCGCAATTACTCTGATACACTTGTGTTTGGGGGGGTGATTCCCCTCCGAGTTATGTAAATAATAAAGTTTTGCTATTTTTTCTGCCACACAACTGCCCTATCAAGCCAATTGATTCAACTAAACATGACTACAATCTGGAAGGATCTTTCCCAATATATTTATAAATATATGGTTTTGCAAATATGCTCCCTTAAATATTTTGAGCAGTGTACATAAGTTTAAATTTTGACTTAAGTCCCAAATCGGAGCAATACAATTGGCCGAGAATTTAGCGTAAGTCAAAACACTAAGATGGGACCAATCAAGCTCAATCCCATTGCATTTCACCTTGGGAATGTGTTCCTTTTTTAACAAATCGGCCCGTGGCCGTTGTGATGACTATAAATTCGAGACAGGTGGGGGTGTGATGGGGTTATATTGACAACGTTTTATCACGTTTATTTCGTACTAGCGAAGTGCATTTCAACAGAAAGACATACACAAAAAGGACAAAATTGTAATTATAATCCGAAAAAGGACAAAAAAAGGAAAGTTCAAATCCACCCTATCTCGCCCTCATACACAAAAGCGTCATCATTTCCTTGATATTGTCATACGACACAGTACCCCTCTAAACAAAGTAACCTAGTCTCGGCGTTGGTTCATCACTATCATGATGCAAACTTTGCAACGGTCTGAATTGCAGAACATTTTTTTTCAAGAAATGCACAGTCAGATCGCTGTAAAATGATCTTGGTGTGTCTACGCTCAAAAGTGCAACACATAAGCTGTACACATACCCCGAATAAAGCATCATTTTCTTCAGGTTAGCTTAATGATCAACAGCTTCTGAGTTGAAGGTTGATTTTCAAAAGTAATGCTTAGTACACAAACTGAGACCAAAAGACCATGATGATACCTTTAAGGTGAGAAGTATATCCCAGTGTACAGATACACGGCACTGAAGCCTAAAATTCTGTTCGCGTTGAACTACGTTTCTGAGCCACAGGCTTATGTTAAAACTAATGTACATGAGAATGAAAATACACTTTTATATATTTTGCTCTACAGTATTAGCGCCAACACTACTTTTTGATTTAAAATGAACATGCAGCCATATGTGTACAATATGAGAGAAAAAGGGGGAGAGAGAGAGATTAGTCCGTCACTCTTGCAGACATACATGAAGCACAGATCTGTTATCGTTTTCTTGAACAAAATTTACTCGTAGACTAAACACCCCAAATGAACATCGAAACTAATTAGGGTATTTGTAAATGAATTAAACTCTTTTAACAATATACCCTGGGGCGGGGGGCGGATAGTGGGCCATGGGGAAAGCGCTTGGGGCAAGAGGAGCGTAGACAAAACAAAATATATCTAACCCTTTGTTTTGTAATGCTGTTTGTTCTGTGAAAGGCCGCGCGTTGGCAATACGGGGATGTCAAAGAGAACAAAATATACGAACGTCATAGTCTTTGTTAAAGATCTTCAAAGCAGCTATAGTGGGGTTTCTTGTCCATGGCAAGGTTAAGCATCATCAAAGTTTTTGATCCAGATGACCCAGGTACCATACTGAATCGAACATTGATGTTTGGAGGTTACGGTTGGTGTTTGTCTCACAGGTATCGTTTCGTTGATCCGATTCGGCAATGATGTACATGAAGTGGAATGACGTGATCTAGGCCCCCACAAGTGACTAATCTGAACCAAAACAGCGCGCGGGCAATGAGTTGAAAGGCAAGTGTGCCCTATATTGTATTCGAACTCGGATCACGCTTGCTATTGGAGAGTCCGGCAGCGATCCTGAAGGCTATGATGTAGTTCACAGAAAGCGAGCCAGAGACTCAAGCCGTCTTTGTAAAACTTTCCAGAGCAAGCCAGCCGTGACGGGGTCATTCCCTCGGAACGGCTGTCTCCGGTCAAATCCTCCTTTATGCAACAGTCTCCCAGCTTCGGTCGTCTAATCGTCGTAAACAACAACCCGTCGCCTCTGTGCAAATATAGCAAATGTAGTTAATGCGGATGCATGTATGGTAATTAAATGCAAGTCAGCATGGTAAGTATGGTAGTCTTCGCTTATTGACAAAGGTACAGTGCTCGTCTCGTCTCGATCCCGAACACCACGCTATTCCTGGATATCCTTTGTGTCATTTGGATCTCCCAGTAATGAATTCCGTCGTTCAGGATCAAAGACCAACGGACTCCCGTGGTGCCGTTACTCCGGATTGGGTGAAAAGACGTGACGTCATAGAGGAGGCCATGGCAGAACTTTCCATGTCAATTACGTTAGGACACAGAACTCTTACTGGTTAAATCGACCAGTAACACACTGGAATGGCCTAAATGGTGCTATTGTAAATGAAAATAATCCATTAATTTTCAAAAGATTGGTGAGGAATGTCATTTTATTGGCAGGGGGAGTATCTATTGTGCATAACCTTTACTCCCTTGGAATATTTTTATTTCAATGTTATGTACTGCAGTAAAATAAGTAAAATAATAAAATAAAAGTAAGGCACACTTCGGCGATGTGCCGTTGTGCGCCAGCTCTGCCACTTTCAAGTAAGATATGCATGTACATGATATAACTTGAACGCAAAGCCGTTCACTCATGTGACAACTTTGTATGCCTGAAATAGCTACAGGCTGAAACACAAGTCGTACTACAAGGCAAGAGGGAAGTATTTTCGCGTTTCTTAAGCTCGTATACCGACAAAGTAACTATGACTGTGCAAAAAAAAAAAAAAGAAAAAAAGAAACTCTTTGTGCTTTCGACAGGGGGTAGGGGCATTACTGTTCCAGAGTTATATGATCTGTAGGCTTTTAAAAAAGATCGACGTCTACACTGAAGCAATCAAATCAAATCGCATAGAATATTTTTTTTTCTAGTAAGGTCTTGGTTTTTTCTTCTTTCCTCAACCACATCAAATCACATATTTATACACAGGCAAAAAAACCTGCAGGTTTAATGCATGTTTAATATCAAACTGGCGATTTGTTATTGCTTTGATAGGACGGCTACTACAACTTAAATGTACTTCCTCGTCCTTTGAGAGGAAAACACGCGAAATTAGTTACACAGTATCTCCATACTGGTCGCATTAGAAACGGGGCTGGTGCGCAGTCACGCGTGTCACAGTCTAGCTAGGATCGAGGCATATGTCCATCTCCTACAGCTTCTACCTACGCCTTCTGTCGCTATCTTTACACTTGTACAACCGTCCTATATATATGTATACCTTATCTGGCTACTGTTTAAGCCAGCGTTGTGTGGTGGTGAAGAGAAGTATCTTGTGTTTGTTAAACGACTGCGGACCGATTGAAATTCAGTGACAGTTCACCACACGGATTTGTTCGCTTGCACACATCAGAGACCAAGAGCGTACATATACATTTATGGTCTTTACCAGACACGTCAGTGTGACAATAAATACGTACACGCGACACATTTTGGTGACAGCTGAACATGGATCGACCCGTAAGTCTGCCGAGAACGCTACATTCGCCTGGTAGCAAAGAGGAAAGAAGCGGCAGAAAATCGGGCGAGTACGAAAACTGGACAGCTATCAGCGAAGGGTCGCAACCGCCGGCCAGGAAGAAAACACCCACCACTCCCCATCGTCCTCCTCTTCCTGTACCCGACTGCCCGGAAACCGAAGCTTCCGCTTCCGGTAATGATTCTGGATCCACGACACATGCGACCGTTGGGGGATCGAATCTGAATGTTGGACATGCACCACCGGTTCCACCTAGATCGCCGATTATATCTAAGAAATAGTGTGGAGAAAATGACAACGGGTGCCTATTGGATACTTGTACATATATCGGAGTATATGTACTTCCTGGAACTGTACTTGTGAAAAAAAGGGACATGTGGTTTCCATCGAAATAATATTACTTCCTATGTGAGTTAGTGGTCAACTTTGCATTGGGATATTTAGATTGCCAAAACAGACAGATTATTCCTGGCTGCACAGTAAACAAGAACTTCTCTGTAGCCAAATTCAAGAGGCAATTTAGATAGGCCAGCTGCCAAACTTTCAAAACTGTGTAATTGTACGTTTTATTACGAAATTAAAACGTGTGAAATTGCGCCAGATATTTTATAGCAATATTCACAATGGTCAAAAATACTATGCTATCTATGCAGGTATTAAGATTTATTACTCTGTACAGTGGGGATACGAATTTCAAATGGTACTGATATGCAATGTGATAGCCATCACATGATGATTGTGTTATCGGTTTGAACATTAACCATCTAACTTTGTTCTACTTACTAACGATAATATGGTACAGTATAATCTCACTTTCTATTTCTGACAGCCTCAGGATGAAGACCACCTCATAATAAAGTCCCCTTACTAGCAGTACTAAAACTGTATTTCAATAGTTAGTAGTCTCAGAATTGGGACCACCTCATAATTGTGACCAGTAGTACTGTTCGCATAACAATACTGACAGTGGTCTAAATTCTGAGGCTCAACCGTATAGCATTAATGGTTACAGTGATATCATTATTGGTTACTGGGACTTCTACATATTAATTAGATCTATGAGGGGTTGGAGGTTTTGAATCCAATGCGCACGTGCGCTGGTGAATTGTGGGGCACGTTTTCTCCAAACATTGGAGGTTTATGCTTCGCTTGCCGACATGAATGATATATTTTTTTTTTGTAAATCCTATATGAGGTCTTCCTATTTGTCGGAGCTACTGCTGTTGAGTGGAGTTTGTCACCCTGCTACCTTACTTTGGGACTTTGCATAATGTTAAAATCGCCAGTGTTTGGGTTCATTACCCAGCATGCAACAGTCAGGTCTCATGCGCGTACTAATTACTCATAAATCCTTAGAATATACACCCATCAATGTCGCTACTGTTTCACTCATTGTGAGCATAAAACGAGTTTTGTCACCTATATTTTAAACTAATGCGAATCTTAGAGTTTGTGAGTCATAACCCCGTTATTTTTCATTGAATTCATGTTCAACTTGTCGTTATTATTAAAGATGAGCTGTTAACATTTATTTCCCGAGTGTTAGCTTGTCGTTTGAGTGAATCGAGGCACATTAACTTGATAAAGGTTAGTATTACTGAGTGGATCGAGTACAGTAAGGTTGTAAGCTGTTCCTGTACCAGATGATGTATTATCAGCTTAAGAGTGACTCTCCTAGTCCAATTAAAGAGTCTAGGGCAGTCTTGGCTTTAATAAGATTTATTAGACCTGCAATCTTGCATTTGGCTGCAAATTATATTTTTTTCTAGTTTACATTTCGTTACATTACATTGCATCACTTATGCAGACGACAGGGCATAAACAGCGTTAACCCAGGAGCGTTGGTCCTCTTTCAACCTTTCTCATATATGCCACATGTACATGTAAGTTTGGTTGAACCATTTTACTAGCCATGTGGCACACTGGTATATAAATGCACACGCGTGTTCTCAGTTCGGTGTGGAGTATCGCTTGTGCTTCCTCATATATAGTTAGCCGATCTTATGTTCTATACTAGTACGTGTGTGTGTGTTCAAGCGATAACGCCTACGCGATCTGGGAGTCGCCGGCATGCGACAAATACTGACGTCCCATATATAGCTTTATTTGCACGGCTGCACATCAGGACAAAACCGAACGGTGGGTTGTGGGTTATCTACTGACTGCTATATGCCGAGGACATGAAAGGACGTTGTACGTTTGGTGACTAATGTTTCGTTACTGCATGTGTGGGAGCACAAGGATTACATACCACAACAATTCTAAGTTCCGCTGCATTGGCACCAAGACTGTGTATTTTTTTAGGATCTCCTTCTTTCCAAGTGCTATTCCAGAATGGAATAACACACCGGACAGTGTGATAGTTGGACTGGAGCCGCGGACACGAGCCACGTGGACTAATGTTTTAGAAGCGCATAACACTCCGCACCCACGTACTATACTTTGCTAAATGTATCAAGCAAAACCCAAGTGTTGAGGTGGCGGTTTGTTTATGGGTACAGTACGTAACGCGAGTTCACGTGTATTAAACTTTCGCACGTTGACGTATTGAAATTGTTACAACACGTTAATTTCATGATAGAACTTTAATATCACACAACAATGGAGCCACCGCGAATGCTCCATCAAACCAGCGGCAAAGATGGCTACGGGTTTCGCCGCGGCTACGAAAACTGGGCCGAGGATCCCCGAGCACCCCCGAAGGATTCACCTGGACAACAAGAGCCGAAAGTAGGCGCCGAGCCCAACAAACGTCGCGTTCCCGCGCCGCTTCCTGGGGTATCTGGGGCGACAGGACCGGAAGTACCGGAGAGAAGGACATACGGCACAGGAAGTGACGGCAAACCGCCACCAATTCCGCCTCGTTCGCCAATTTCTCCAAAATGATAAGTAATCGGAAGAAGAGTGAGATTTTGTTCACTATGTTCATTGATGTTGTGACCGTGTATACCATGTTGGCACCATGGTTGTAGATCTATCAACTTCGGACATTATGTGTACATAACCTAACCAAGGGCCTCTTACAGCGAGATAGCACTAACCCAGCATGACCGTGTATTCAAGTCCTGGAGTAGATCTGGACGTAAATTGTGCTCGTTGTGACTGGATCTGCAGCCAGCTCATAGGTGCATGGATATCGTGCAGAAAGATACATGTGTGTTGGAAGGATTTTGGGTGATATTCCAAATGTGAAAGGATCTTTACAGTGTTTGGCAGGTTGGATATCACGTGGGACGAGAGAGGAGAGTTGAAAAGACTGAACAAGGGTGGGGTTCTGGAAATTACTTAAGTCTAAGTTTTGCCTTACGTCAGATTTTTAGCCAATGACAGAGGTCAGAGAGGACAGTGTCGTCAAAAAAGCAGACTTAAGTATTTGTGAAAAGGCCGGAACGGGTTTTATATTCTGTGCAAGCTACGAGCAGCATTGAACAAAAAAAAAAAGATCTAGAAAAAATTCTGTCAAAACGCAAGGGACACGAGTTTCTTCCATACACATGTACACTGACTGGGTTGTAGGCCCTACTATTGGAATTACAAGATCTTAAAGTCGGTCAGTTCTAATTATTAGTTGTGCAATGGGGGCACTGTGGGGGTTGGGGGCTGGGGCCCACAAAAAGCCTTAAATTTTGACTTTAGAGCCAAAATTATGTTTTTGCCTATTAGCAAATGATGCAAGTTAAGGCTTTGTTGTTATTGTTGATTATCCTGTGTTTTTTTTTTCAAGTCCAGTTGCCGCCAGGTAACCAAGCAACTGACTCCAGGAGCGCTTTCTGAAAATTATTTTGAGCATAAAAATGGAAATATAGCTATATAACAATACGTGTAGCAATAAATGTAACCCATAACGCCATGAAAAAAACTTTTAGTGGGTTGAAGATGGTGATAACTTTCTGTGATAAGACCGGGGCTCGCATTCATAAACCGTTCGTAGGTTAAGCAAAGACTAGTCACAGGGGAGGATGTAGCTAAGAACAGGCTAATGAACAGTTCAAGTTGCATGTACAAAATGTTCGTAACCGGCAAGTCATGAACTATCAATGAACAATTTAAGGTATTACTTTACTAAATACCTTTTAGTAGCTAGTATTTGCGTAACATACCTATGGTTTATGAATGCGGGCCCGGATGGCTGGATACGAAAAAACTGCTACTTTTTACACGATGCAGACATTACTGTGATTAACCAAATTTTGCATGAGAAAATGTAAAATACTCGTTACATCTGTACACTATGATACACGTCATTTTTCTGTGATTAACTTCTGTGGCTAACGTTAACTTATGTTTGCAGGGTGCAAATAAAGCTATTACATACACAAGACGTACTAGTATAATGATGATCCAAGTCTTCACTCAT
>JAAUYG010087460.1_pt1 | contig 11490 bp, 6 predicted proteins | sample 7278091 | NCBI WGS metagenome assembly JAAUYG01 (sample SAMN14350201, study PRJNA611818) | marine sediment metagenome | isolation source: surface marine sediment (0.6m) | place: French Polynesia: Moorea | collected 2018-08 | reverse complement strand
TGTGCCCAGTTGGCCAGTGTAGTTATCTTATCAGTACTGTTTGGTATTACAATGCCTGGAAATCTATCGGAAGTCAAGTAAAACTAATGCCATTCCCTCTGAACCTTGGTACTGGTTCCATGAAGTGAGATTACTCATAGATTTAACGACCTTGTGGTCTGGGAAAGGGATTTCGGAAGTTCTCCATGTTCAGTTATTTTATAGTTTTGTTTTGCAACTTGCACCGGTAGTGACGCCAGATTCCCCAGAACTTGGAACATTATGTGGTTCCCTAAAATATGTAACGAATTTTGTTTGTCAAATACTTGTGGTACTCGTATTTAGTATAAATATAGCGGCGGATTCTGCAGTAGGGAGAAGCGATCCAGGGAGACAGACAGGACACGCAGAAGCGGTCCAGGGAGACAGACAGAACACGCAGAAGCGGTCCAGGGAGACAGACAGGACACGCAGAAGCGGTCCAGGGACGACTACCGACTGCAGGAAGCAGTCAGGGAACACTGAAGAGCTGACTGGGTTTAGGCCAGCAGCTACATAGCGCAGGAGAGCTACGCTAGCCTCCTTGTATTATTATACTGGACCGTGGATTTTATTATCAATAAATATATTTCTAATCAAGAAGTCCTCCTGTTTTCGGAGAAGACGCCGCACTTAATAACTGCCGCGTGGAACACGCATTATTTTTGAAATTAGCCAACCACCGGCGGCCGGTTAATTTCAATATGATCTTCGTGTTCTTAGTGACCATTCTTTTAATCAACTTCTTGATAGCCGTGATGTCAACTTCTGCCGCCAGAACTGCTCTAGTGGACAAAGTCATCTTGCATTTAGAGAGGCTAAACGTCGCACTTACCCTCGAATTCCGCATCGGTTGGCTTTGTCAAAACTTGCTAAGGAGATTCAAAGCAAAAAACATGTTAATATCCGGTTCTAAATACTATTGGCTCAATATTGAATATAAATAATCAATTGGAAAAGAAAGCCCTAATCGTTCGGATATGATCTGTTTCTGTGTGTTTCACTGATTAATCCACATTAGACCATTTAAGCCGAGGAAAAAATATGTTAGGACGAAGCAAATATTTCCAACAATGTTCTTGACATTCATATTTGTGAAGCAGGCGTTTTTTCTGTATTGAAAACAATGAAAAACTGTCTAAAGTGGAGATGGCAAAATACGTAATTTTATAAATTGGAATTGAACTGAATGATATGTTACAGTTATGACAAAATGCAACGGAAAACTGTCAAAAGTGGAGATGGTAAAATACGTGATTTTATAAATTGGAATGGAACTGAGTGAAATGTTACAGTTATGACAAAATGCAATGGAAAACTCTAAAGTGGAGATCAAAATACGTAATTTTAAAAATTGGAATTGAACTGAATGCTATTTTACAGTTACCACAAAATGCATTGACATTTGAATGCCGAGAGTAATATTGTAGACTATTTAATGATAAATAGATATGAAGCGCGGGCAATCAAATTATGTGGGAAAAGATTTCGATACAATTAAATACAATTCTATGATAAGTAGCTACGACGTATGACCAATCAAATCGCATGTAAAAAATGATGTCAACGTTTTAATCGTGAAAAGTGACTTTACAAACACATTAAAGATGTTCAGTGACTTTTTAATATCTATTTTATACGATTGTTTTATGTTTCAACTTGCAGAACGCTGTGCTACATAATAAAATAATTCCTTTATACAACTTCGGCTTATGCACGCTGATAGATCCGCCTTTTCACCAGTTAAGCTTTAGGACAGAGTATATGTTTATCAGCTGTTTTAATGAGCTGAACAGCTGGTTTGTCTGCCTGCATCATTCGTTGTGTGTATGTTATTGTAAAGGGAATTTGCCTTTGATCACCTGTTTGAGAAATCACAATACTCTATAGAATAAAATTTACAAACTTGTTTGACACTTGTACATTTTATATAATATTTTGTATGTTATTAACTGTAGTTACAGAGTGTGTAAAATATAATGCCCTCAATAGTTCAGTACTAGTCATCTGCTTATGTTAAGTTTACCTTTGTTTTGGTTTTGCTAGGTAAACTACAAGAGTGGATCTTATATTTTTTTGTGATGTGTAATGAAACATTTACTTTTACTTTTGCATTTACCATTTGCACTTTACCATTGCAGAATTAACACAAGAACAGTTAAGAATAAAATGAACTAAAGCTACCTTCTCAACATTTAGTAACGCTCGAGAATAAGACCACTTCATTTTTTAGACCAGTGTTAACTTACCGCATGGGTAGTTACAATTACTAGGAACTTCCATTCTTAAAGAAAAAAAGCTAAGCAGAGAAATTTCGTGATGAAAAACTAGAAAAACTAATTTATGTTTTAAAGTTAAATGACTATAACTACTCTAAATTAAAAATAAAATATTTTGATTGAACTGCTACAGGTGTATGTATATCAGAGTTTATAAAATGCATCGATTAGATCACCAAGAAAACAAATGTGAGTGTAACGTTTCATTTTATATTTTTATACTTATATGTGTATACATAGTCGTATACTGTGAGCCGCCTGAGAATTAGGGCCCAATCCCCAGTAGTATTAAAGCCGTATGTTTAATGCTCAGTAGTCTTCTAAAATAGGCCAGAAATACGATCAGATTACCAGTAAAGTAAGGTTCCACTACGTATCGATATTTTGGGTTTTGATGCATATTAAAAGCGTAAAAGGCTGTATGACGAAAATACTCCAATACACATTGTATTACAATCTCTAAGTACTCAGAAATGACGTTTCTACATTTGCCCAGAGTAGACCCTGATGCCTTTGTTAGTCCCATGTGAGCCAAATAAACTCTAACAAGATGGGTGTGATGGTTTTAATACATTAAACACAGCAGGTATTGAAATTATGACAAAGTGCAGAACATAGGCCATATTATCCATGTATTGACTGCATGTTTGTTCCTTCCAATCCAAGAAGTTTTTATCTGTCATATCCATATGCTCCTGGTGCACATATTGCTTGGACAAGTTTAGCCATCTCATATCTACAGGGTGAGACCACAAACTATGTTTTCTCATATTTAACATGGAATTAATCTAAACTGAGTCAAATTATGGGATATGATATTATGTGCCCGTTTAAGTAAGACATAATTATGGGATATGATATTATGTGCCCGTTTAATTAAGACATAATTATGGGATATGATATTATGTGCCCGTTTAAGTAAGACATAAAAGCCCAGTGTTCATTTTGAGATACAGGGCATATTGGATGCACATTATATAGGGTACTGAGATGGGACAGATCAGTTGTAGACTGCCGTCCTCCTGCAGAAAAAGAAGCAGGCTCAAGTGTCATAACGCCCCGCGTAAGACTGCCGTCCATAGTGCGATACTACAAAGCTGGGTCTGAATAGAAGATGTAGTTGCTGTGCTATCTCGCGCTGGCAGTTATGACTGGGCGAGCAGTACCTTGATTTATCCAGGATACCTAATAAATTCCATACAAGGAGGAGATAAAAGAAAATCTCATGCCCACCTCCAATGCATATACATGTACTTACAAGTCAAGTCGGAAGTCTCGACGCCACTGTGTTTCACGACCTTCATCGCGTGAATGAATGATTAGGGTTTAACGTCTCTTTGACAATATTGCGGTCTCGTCGTTTATCAATCTCGACGACTTGATCAATGAAAATAGGTCAGGTATGTATGTTTTAGTGTGTATGTACTGGAGCCGTCTTTTGACTGTGGCTGGGACTTGAGGATATCAATGTTTCATAATTGGTCTGGTAAGGTTTAATAGTATGGTTCAAAAATTTGAAATTTGTTACAAATGATCTTTCTCCCGTAACTTGCAGTAGAGGCGGTTGCTAAAACTGTGGGGAGCTGTGCCGATGTTTCAGAATTATAAAATCTAAAATATTAGTCTGTGGCAATGGCTTTCACCAGTAAGCCAAGGTACGGTATACAACCACTTCAGTCTGGACCTCTTTCGATAAAAGGTAGTAAAAGCTCAGCACAGAGAGATAGTGGTAGTAAAAAATTCAGCAACAAAAGATTACCTGATAGAGTATTTGGCCAAGGTTCTCGATGGCTTTCTGATAGGAGAACATCTCAGCGTCAGTAAGGTGCAAGATAGGCAGCTAGATCATTGAAAGAGGGCATAGGGGTGAAGTTGTAAGAGCTCAGCAAGGCAGTTTGCGAATGGAAGGTCTGGAGAACGACACTGCACAGAAGATTGCAACAATATTTCCGGATTGTCTCAGGTATGAAGGTGTGTTCTACTTGACGAAGAGCTTACTAATGACTGGAGTTTCTTTCTTAACCAAGAACATAAAATGATTAATATAACAGTTGTTTGTGCCAATGTTGGGTCAGAATATCGCTAGGGGCATTTTATAACGTGCATTACTGCTAATCTGCATTGTATTGGCGGTAGGACCCCCACACCACTTGTCTCAGCAATGGGGGATTAAGGCACGACCTGCATTACTTATTCTGTGCTCTCAAAGCCAAGGAGCATTTTGCGCTATAAAAAAGAATCAAAGCTGACATTCCTTGTTTGTGCATAACAAAATACTCTGGTAATCTCCCCAAAATAGCCACGTAATAGATTTAAGTAGAATTTAAGGAATGATACTAAGACGGGTTTCATCTGTTATGGCACAAGGATTAGATTGAAATTTCAACTCATATGTAGACTATTCTTCTCCTTTCTCAGGCTCTACCGATTTTCTATACATTAACACATTAACCACTACACGTGTTCTATTATCCCTTAGAAGACTGGTATGTTGGCCGAGCGGCAACTGGTGAGAGGTTCAGCTTCAAATCGATCAACCACTACCTTCAATCAAAGGAGAGTATTTCATCTTTCATCTCGTTGCATGGGAACTGTTTGACTCAGGTTAGCTAGCCATTACTTTTTGCGGGAAAGGGCCCGAAAGAGGGCATAACATTTTATCAACTTGTTACGATGGCATCTGCCGCTCCACAACGACTCCTGTATGAGGCTCTCACAGAGGAAGAGAAGGAAAACCTCATTGATCTAATCGCCGAAGGAATACATGTAGAGAGGTTTATCACGACTGGCATGCACCCCATACATCAGGCCAAATTAAGGAAGAACAGGCAAGACCTGGTGAAATATTTGAACGCCGCTGACATTTTGGATCACCTTGGAACTGAGGAAATTCTGGCCAAACAAGGCAGAGAGAATCTTGTCCTTTCTGCCACACCAGCAGACCGAATGGACACTTTGCTTTCGTTGCTACCTATCGCTGGCCCAACGGTATATGGAGAATTCCGAAATGCTCTCAGCAACCTTGGCTATGGATGGTTAGTGTCTACCTTAGACAAAACCACTGTGACGGCCAGTGACGTATGGAATCTCGAGAAGCAAGGCGATGAACTTGAACATCACAGTGTCCATGATATCCCAGAGAATTCACCAGAATCTGTTAGTGAAATGTCAGGGAAACCAGCCTCTCAGTTATTGTCTCTCTTATCTCGAATTTTCTCCAGAACACAGTCGTTTTCTCTCAACAGCACGCTAGAAAATAGGAAATCATATTCTTTAACCAAGACCAGCAACATGGACAAAACAGCAAAGGGGATGGATATGCTTTATCAACAAATAGCACATGCCCAGATGTCAATAGAAGATTTGTGTGTTCCTGGACCTATCGTTGATCAATTACGTAACATTGACTTTTGGTCCCTGGACAGATACAAAGTTAACTTTGCTAAAGACTTCATGATTGCCCAATCTTTCCAGATGTATCAAAAGGACTTGGAGAAAACTCTGGAAAGGAAATTAACAAGACACTTCCCTGGATGTCGTGGAAGCTTGCTTCGGATTGGGTCTTGCTGGGATGGTTCAAAGATTGGTAGACTGAATGAGATGGACTTTCTTTTCAGCATGGATATACCAGAATTAAAAATTAGCAAGGCACAGCGAATAAGAGGAGAATACTGCGTGTCTACTAAGGGTATTGATTTGCTTCCTCGTCAGTTCAATGTCAAATTTGCCAACTGTGTGGAAGAGACCATTTTGGAGATTCCCTTGCCATGTGAAGTTCAGCATGGCGGCTATGCATCACCGGACTTCAGTGGGGTTCGGTTTAATGGCCCAGCATCAACAGCTCAGTTTGTATACAAATCACCCTTTGATGGTGAATTTCCAATATCACTAGATATCACGGCAGCCTTCCCTGTAGCTAACGACTCCAGTGAACGATTAGCACTGATCCACAGAATAGATCCATTAATCGCAGAAAACTCTGGAACTCAGATCGTGATCAATGGACCTCATATTATATGCGATATCTTATGCAACACATGGAGATTGTCGACAGCTGAAATGGAAGCAGAACTTCTCAGGGTTTTACCCCAGAAATGCTCTACCAAAACTGCACTAACTCGTTGCAAGGCCATCTTTCACAAGGTTGAGGTGTTAAATAAAGAGATCCCATTCTTCAGTGCACTGTTGTACGGTGCATCACTACGAGAAACGGGGTCCACACAGAAGAGATCCGGCATTGTAGAGGACTTGGATCACTATTTGTTGCTGAGAGAACCAGACCAGAGGCTGAACCTGAGGAAACAGCTAAACTTTAGAATGCGTTATGAACATATACTGATCCCACCCAACAGGAGGAGAGATTTTAGAGAGGCTGACAAAAATGGACTTTCCATAAATACTGCCGCTGTAAAGCACATCATTCTGGCATACGCTCTTGAAAAGAAAGGAGCGTTCTCAGATGAAGATTACACAATTTCCAAGAAAATGATTCGCCTGGTTTTGACGGTCTTGGCAGATCCCGTGCCTTTTAAAGTCAAGCATGCATTTTTGGATACCAACATTACCAAATTCTCGGTTCTACCTTGTATGTATCAAGCAAAGCAGATGATGCTGGCTGCAATACGGGAAGAATGTGGTCTGCTGTTGACCCCTTCACGCCATGTAAGTCGGACGATTTAATTCATATACTTAAGTAATATTAAACTATGAATGGGTCATATGTATGTTTGGCTGTACTGATATATATGTTACACTGAGCCTTTTACAGGTTCAATTGTTCAGCTGGTTCAACTTATAATAGTACCAGCATCTTTGAGAACAGAATGATCTTGGTCTGGTTCATCACTTTTTCAAACCAAAATGAAAAACATAAGCTGTAAAGACATAGAATTTCCTTGTCTGCTAACCATAAATTAATATTACTGTACCGTTATTGACGTAGAAACCTTTGCTTGGAGTATATCTTCTATAGATTGCGACAAATCCGATATCTGGTAAATACATGATCAGTTCCTATTGCAGGACATTACCGCACAATTGGTAGGTCTGATCAACTTCACGCACGGTGCCCTACACAAGTTCAACATCGACAGCCAAATATGGGAAGACATTGGTTCTGTTCCCGAGAACCTCACGCAAAAACAATTAGGCTGGGCGTACCGGATTTGTGCCCAGGGAGATGGCCAGGTGTATGTGATAAATACCAAAGACATGATCCTTTACAGCCTGGAGGTGGCCACCAGAAAGTGGGCAACGACTGTACTGATGGATTTAAACTACAGAGCTGGGTATGCTGCCATGACATATTACGATGGTAGAGTATTCATCAGTGGTGGAAAGTCATTGGAGACGAATTAAAGATTGAAAACCATGTTAAGTTTGTCTGTGGTTGGGTCTGGGACCTTTGCCAGTGTGAAACAAGAGCCCCATATGACACACTGCCGTAGTAGTCACCAGATGGCTGAAGTAGAAGGAAAACTGCGGGTATGTGGAGGTGTGGGGGATACGGATCGTCTAGCCTCTAGCGAAGTGTTCGACCTAGTTACAAACACGTGGTCCAACTTGATTGACATGCCAGAAAAGTCTTGGTACTTTGGCTTAATCCCCGTTGGTGCCGCTGTATTGGTGCTTGGGGGTGTGACGCGCTTTACATCAAATGACATTTCGGCCACCTTATCTGATGCTGTTTCTCTGTTTAACTGTCAGACACAGCAGTGGACATCACTACCAAGACTCCCGATACCACTCAGCAGCGTCCAAGCGGTATATAGAAACGGCTCTCTGTGGGTATTAGCTGCTGTAACAGGACAGATGAGGAGGGGGATCAATCCAGGTAGAGGATTTCTCCACCGCCTGGATTGTGTCCTGGAGTATGATATCATACAGCAGATATGGATCACACATCGTAATATTCCAGGAGTTGAGACTGTCGGGATGACCGCCTACCCCTTCCCACTGTGACAGGTCATTCGTAGATATCCAAAGAGATTCAACGGGTTGGTAGGATAACAAAACGAGATAGTTCATTCGTCACAAACACTTGTTTGGCTCTCCTTATTGTGAGACTTTCGTCCACTCTGTTCAGTGAACTTCCTGACCGTTTGAGTCTACACCGCCAACAGTCAGCCTGAGGAATAACTGCGTTTGTGATTCTTGGTCTTTTCTCTGATCCTGGATATGTCACCTGTATTCACGTTATGTGCAAGAAAGTGCTCTGAAGTTTCAAACGATGTCCTTCTAGTACAATAACTATTGCGTGTTTCTATACAGACCTTTCAGGCGTATCCAGAAGTCGACACTATAGCCCCTGTGCAGTTTTTATTTGCTCTGAACGAAACTGTGTATGCGTATATCTGTATATTGGTGCTGTGGCAATATTTCTGAACCTCGACCTCGGCTGGGGTGATTGTTGTAATTTTCAGTGAAGTCTTGTACATTTTGTAATGGATCATTGAAGAGTTCGTTTCAGTAAGAAATAGGTCAATTTGCCTCGTGGCGTGCATAGATAGATGTTGCGTTAATCACAGACTACGAGATATGTAGAAGGTGAACATATCCATGTCGGCCATTTTATTGATTTTATTGTAGAGACTGATAGCTACCTCGCGGCAAATCTTCTCTCTGCTCAGTACTACAGCATGCGGATATCTCCGTACTAGGCGCCTTAACGTCTAAGGTTTTTGTTGTACTTCATTCAGCTCAGCCCTATGTGGCAGGATAACCCCCCCCCCCCCCACCTCGCAGCACAGTGGTTAGAGCATCCACTCAAGTGTTGGAGGCTTGGTAGGAGGTTTGCGTTTCTCAGCTTGGCGAGTTAGGCAAGAATCAAGAATCGTTTGATCATTTTTTGTTGGAAATAAATGTTATTTCGTAGAATAAAAATGCCGATGGGAAGTATCATGAAACTTTGCAAATAATTTTTATAATTTCCACAACCATGAAGACAGAAGGGTGCCTTGATCCTAAAGAGGGAGGAATGAATGTCCAGGTCATGCCAGGAAGTTTCGGATTGTTTTTTTTTTTTTTCAAGTTCTGTATTGAAATTTAGACATAGGTATATGTTAAAGAAATTCTAAGTATATCCAAGCCATCGTAGCACGGTAAAGTAGTGAGTCGCATAGCCAACGGAAAGACAGCGTACTATGAAATCCAGCTATCTGGAATATCGGGGCAGATGGCTGCTTTAAACCGCATTGACTTGTTGGTTACTTATCAGATATTTGAAAAGGAATATCGCCTATTGTGCATTGGCTGGAATCGAAATAACTAGATAAAGACAGTCCATCGTAGCCTGGTTAGTGGATGAGTAGAACTACATAGTCAACGAGAAAACAGTTAATTCCAGTCTCCTGGAATATCGGGGATTGAAATGGCATAAAGGACAAAGGGGCTACACAATGCATTTGAAAGTTATTATACTGTATGGTCCCTAGATAAAGGCCCGGTTTTTTTCCGTTACATGGGGCACCAGCTCCCTGGCACCAGATGTAAATTCCATATTTATAAAGATAAAATCTTAATGCTTTTAAATTGTGTGCCTACTGGATATTTCAAGTTACATCCCGTGCTAGCTCATGTCAGAACATATCACACCCCAAAACTATTTGGCTACATCCCATTTTTTTCCGTGGTAGTTCAAGGCTTCCATAGAATACGTAGTCTACACGTACATATTTAAATTTAATCTAGCCACGTTATCCATCTTTATGTTTGCTTCTTTGTAACACAGTACACGTTCTACAAAAATCCATGCCTATTTATTAAAGGCTTGCTGTAAGGTGACTTGCAGGCCTTGATAGGGTTGGGTCCTTGTGTAAACGTGTCGGTAAACTGTATTAAATGGAACGTCTCACTACAGTAAGCAATAACAAAATAAGAGGCCTGGAGACCTGGAGGTCTTGATGCTCTGCTTTTTTTTCATTTTTTTGTGTTACGAAAACGGTCTGTTCATACGGTGGCTGATATTTGCCAGATCTGAAAACGCGCCTTTCGTAAAACTTGAGGGGAATAAAAACAGGTAAAAAGTTCGGGTTATGGTTCAGGCAGCTATAATTTGAAAGAATGTCTAGCGACATTGACGACGGGTGGAGGATGACGAAATTTCCATCTCATGAGCTATGCTGACATAGTCAGCTCGCTGAAATTATTTTACCTTTTTGAAAATTAAAACAGCCCTGACACAATAGCGAAGTTGTTTTCCCGCAGGCGTGTATTTATATTTCTCCCACAGAGATATCCGACAACATTAACATCAGAAAATTATAATTCTATTCATCCGGTCAGGCCACGCACATTCCGATATAGATGCCAAAGAGATGCTGCCCAACAAATCGGAAATTAAATAAGTTTTAAAAAAAATTAGACACCGTGAGTACAGTTTTTAGCTCTGCTTTGTGCTACTGCACAGCAGAGCTACTGTCGTCACGCGGGCGTCCGTCGTCCGTCCGTCCGTCGTCCGTCCGTCCGTCCGTAAAACCCGTTTTCTCAGAACCCGTCAGGCATATTAATGCCAAATTTGGTGGAAAGATACCCTTTCACCATATCTCCAGACCATTTTTTTTTTCAAAATTTTGCATTTTTAATTTTTTACGATTTTTTTTTTTTTGTTTTCATTAACATGGGACCATATGGGAGAAAACCCTTCAAACGACATCTCCTCTGAAAGAACATAACAGATTCACGACAAAAACTTCATGCAAACTTCTAGGAAGGTCTCTACCAAAGTTGTATAAAGATTGGCGAAATTTCAAATTTTGGATTTTTGGAAACATTTTTTCGTTTTCGTTAACATGGGACCATATGGAAGAAAAAACTTCAAACAACATCTTGTCTGAAGGTACACAACAGATTTGGTCCCCAAAATTCATGCATGACTCCTAGGAAGGGTCTCTACCAAAGTTGTATAAAGATTGGCGAAATTTCAAATTTTGGATTTTTGCCAATTTTTTTTCGTTTTCGTTAACATGGGACCACATGGGAGAAAAAACTTTCTCGACATCTCGACATCTCCTCTGAAAGTGCACAACAGATTTGCTCCCAAAAATTGATGCATACTCCTGGGAAGGGTCTCTATCAATGTTGTATAAAGAATTGTGAAATTTCAAATTTTGGATTTTTGGCAATTTATTTATTTATTTATTTATTTATTTATTTTTGTTCTTTTTGGGGACGTTTAACATGGGAGTCAATGGGA
>JAAUYG010229595.1_pt1 | contig 11491 bp, 7 predicted proteins | sample 7278091 | NCBI WGS metagenome assembly JAAUYG01 (sample SAMN14350201, study PRJNA611818) | marine sediment metagenome | isolation source: surface marine sediment (0.6m) | place: French Polynesia: Moorea | collected 2018-08 | reverse complement strand
GGAGATATGGTGGATAGGTACCTGTCCCCAAAATTTGGCATTAATTCATACAGTGGTATCCGAGAAAACGATGTCTACGGACGGACGGACGACGGACGGACGACGACGGACGCCCGCGTGACGACAGTAGCTCTGCTGTGCAGTAGCACAAAGCAGAGCTAAAAACTACTATGCAGTTTTGAACTTGTAGCATAATTTGCTGATCTTGTGTAGCAAACTGCACCACTACACCAGTTACTCAAATTGTTCGCTGCTCATGAAGTATAGTACGCTAATAGAAAACGTTCAAAACCCCTCAACTTAAAGATACGGATTATCCCACTAGACTGAGCAGACTCAAAACCTTGAAACTACCAACACTATCATATTGGCGCTTAAGGGGTGACATTATTGAGGTGTTCAAAATGGCCACCTGCTTAGATGTGTACGACAAGGAGTTGGCTTCACATCTTTTCATTTTTGAATATGAAAGCACAACTGGACACTGCTAGACTAGAACCTAGAGGTCATAGCAAAAAAAGCTGTGTGTCTCATTCAAATAAATTGGTCTGAAAATATTTTTTTTACACAGAGTTGTCAATCCATGGCGCAGTCTGCCCAAGACCCGAGATTCTGCCCACAAGCCCACTGCCCCGGGCCCACTGCCACTCATCTGCTCATCATGCACTGAATTCTTTCAAGAGGCGTCAGTCTAGACAAGTTTTGGAAGGGACAGCCACTTGTACACAATTTTCGTGCAACTTTAGCTACATATAGATCACCATATAATGTAGAACACAGCATCAGTGAGCATAATTTCTGGCCAGCGATCAGAATAAAGCAGCTCCAATAATCTGGAAAATCAGACGGACACGCACGGGCGATAATACCAGAACGTTTCATATTCAGTCTCTTATTTGTCGAAGATCTCCAGTCAATGAAGTGTAACAGTCAAATAACAGTCGTTGCATAAAAAGACTTACAAAAGACCAAAGAAAACGACGAAGAGTCACTTGGTGGAACGACGATCTTGCGGCAAATATCCAACTCTGGATCCAGAGTGATTTGCGGTCGTACGCCACTACTCTTTTTTAACGGGTGAAAATTGCGCACGGAATAGGTGGATCTGATGTCAGCAAACATTGGCCGTTTATCATAGATGAAGCTGCAAAAGCTAGATTATACATCAATCGACAGGAGTTATATTTGTAGTAAGTTCTATATGAAATGTTCTTACACAATTGATTTTTTAATTCATAGGATACCTTTACTTTGGCACTTTACAAATGATAAATCGCCACCTTATCCAGAATGCACAAAGAACAGGTCTTATGTCTGTCATGCCTACAGTAAGAGGTTTCAGGCCAACTGACATGATAGGCAGCAGCACGTACTTGGCTAGGAACAGTTCCTGGGCGACGGTTTGGCGTTATGTACAAAAACACGATTTAATTACTTTACAATTAAGGCATTATTAATTTCGAGTCTGTTACAGCCCCAGGAGAAAGGGCACTCAGAAATGGTAATGGAGAAGAAGGAGTGTATGAACGCATGCTCAGCTAGATTGGGTGACAACTGATCAAGCTCATCTGGTAGGGTGAATTGGACCACGTCCAAGTGACACGACCTATGCCCTCGGTTAGTACTGAAAACTCCACCCCCTGTTTTATGTAATGGCCTTAGTTACGTAATTCCTGGATTATCATGCTCAATGATGGGACCCAATAAGTACTGGATTATATGTCACTCCAGTGGCAGAGTCCCTATTCAGCCCCTATGAGTCCTACAGTTCCAGGTTCGGCTGGCCGTTTAGTGCCAGAGTGGGCTCAGCAATGGATAACGATCAGCACAACAAGTCCAGGGTCAGTGGCAGCAAATCAGGCAATGCATTCCTTTAATCAGAAATCCGCGGCTGTATATATATGGGCAAACTTGCCCTGACATACACCCACAGTCACACATTTCTAGAACATACCATTGTTCCTATTGTTTTAATCCCATTGTTCCCCCGACATTGGCCTCAACCTAGCCCAAGGATCAGCACGTGATCTTTATATCCCTCCACTAATACTAGCACCTTCTGTCTATCCATGTAACATACTGTTATAAGTTATTACTCAGAGAAACATCATGTACGCCTAATAATTTAGTACATACCAGGGGAAGATGATCCAGAGCAAATTCCAGCTATATTAATGCATACTCCTGATATTAGTGTCCTAATCCCAAGAGTCAATTATTACAGGTCCCAAGGAAGGTATGACATGGGCTGAAAGAGCTGCTAAAAGGAATCTGTGTCCACTGCCTCAATTGGCTTGCTAACCCCCACTAAAAAAATCGATACTGATCCCAGTTAAAGCACACTCTCGCAGACGGACACTCAGTCTTAGCTATAATTGTGTCAGAAGTAAAGTCACTGTGACCTAGGGCGGATGACCAGAGGCCCTTATCCGAGATTAGTGTTTGTGCCGAGATTTCAGGAACAATGCCTGCTATACACAAAGCTAAGAAGTGGGTCACAGCAAGCTAGGTTAAACTCTGCCTGGCGTTTAAGCAATTCCTAAAATCTACAGTCGCTTTTTTCTAAATTAATAAAAGATAAAATATTACCGTAAAATTACTCAACAATAAGTTATCAAAACAGAGGGACTTTACAGTACCAGTACCATGCCATGTACCAATTTATAGACTTGGTGGAAAAGGTGGATGTCATATAGCAACATATTCTCCCAGTAATTTCCATGCCAGGGTTTCCAGCATATAGGAGACACCACTTGTCTATCTTGGGTTACCTATATGTGTCTAGCTGCTTGAGGAACCATTCCTTCGGATACTGCCAGTCAGATACCTAACCTGTGTGAGTACTAATCCTTTAACCACACAATGAGCAGAGTGCTATTGACCCTCCTCCCTTCACTGCCTCACAATCATTGCCTAAGGAATGCGTATGGAAACATAGTGCACTGGATTTTTGTTGTCTCAAAAAAAGCATCATGTGCGACCTACAGGATGCAGTGCATCTAAGGGGAAGCCCACCCCATTAGCACATAAACTCATCCCAAAAGACGCTTTAATTTGCCAAAGTTGGGTACTGCAGTCCAGACTCTCGGCCAAATAGGAGAAGAAACCAACTAAAAAGAGGTTCACTTTTTAAAATTGGCATTTACTTGAACGATCACTGTCACAATGATGAAGACCGGGCCACAAAAGGCTTGGCCGAAGAGTTAAGGCAACAATCCCCCCTCACCCCTTCCTGCGACCATACAAAGAGATTGCCTCAGCAGATGGCCTCAGACAAGGCACTGGAAATCGGAGGCCCTTGGAGACAGAATGCTGTGTTTTCTCCTCATTTCAATGGACAAACAGGGCTCTGCTCTGACCACAGATGTGCTTCGTATGCTCTGGATAAAGACGAAGGGAACAAACTGAACATGATATGAACTCTCTGTTCCAAACAGCTATTAGGCTCTGCATAGAAGACAGAGTTTGATGTCCCAGGGGAGTGACCTCCAAAGTCGTTTTCAGCAAGAAGATATGACTGGTTGCCAGGACAAACGACTGAGGTCTCCAGTGTTAAAGAACAGAAGATCAATGCACAAAGCACGTATCTCTGAAACCCAGGGGGCAGGCATTGTGGCTATGAGAAACTGTGTATTCAACATCAGATTCTTCATGGGTGCCTGACAGAGGCCCATAAGGCTTTTCAGTAAGGGCCACCAGAACCATGGACACATCCCAAGGAGGAGCCAAGAGTGGCCAAAGGGGAATTTGTGATCTGTTACCAATGCTCCACTTAGCAACACTTGCTTCCCTACACCACATTCATGAGCAAACTAAGGACAGTGGTATATATAAGCGTCGTATTATGCATGAGGCCACTACACTGAAGCTGCTGTGGGTAAGTTGGTACTACTCTAATAGATGGGTGACAGGAATCTTTTCCTCATCTGGCACACCACTGACAAAATGTCCTCCACTTGGTGTGGTAAAGACTGTGCATCAACGGTCAGAGGCAAGAACATATGGTGGCTGTAGAGCCTGCCAAAACCCCAGACCTGTGGAGAAATCTGCAGTCTCCAGGTGGATATGTGTACTGTGCAGAGGTTGAAGTAGTTCTTCCAATCTGGGCTGAGCAGGAGACCCTTGCACTCTGGCAGTAACACTGCATGGTAGCTCCAGTAGGAGCTGGAGGGCAAGTGGGAACCAACCTTTTTTTAGGCCACTATGGATGGCTAAACCTGCTCTGCCTCTTGCACGACTTTGTGAAGGGCCAGGGTTAGGAGAGCCAGTGAAGGGCATAGATACCAAATACACTTGCGCCAGTCTGCCATGATGAGACTCCCAAGCGTAAAACAAACTTGACTTTCCAGTTCAGACTTGTGGTGAACAGGCTGACTGTATGCATATAACACCTATTAAAAGTTGGCGGGATATGCCCATCTCTAGAGACCACTGCCTACAGCATTGATATGGCAAGGAATCTACTGATGGAGGCATGTATGATGATATGCCTTCACGCTGCCCACCCTGGACAGGTGGACTGCCATCAGAGAAATCCAACAATCAAGATACCAGTGTCATCTTCAGAGCCACCTGGTTCAACTCCTGGATCACATCCATCCTGCATTGTTCGGGTAGAACATCACAGTCTTGTTGTCTGTTGGACTAAGATATATATATTGGCCATACAGTGATCTCTAGATTCTCTTCACGGCAAGGAAAACTGGCAACATCTCCAAAGAACTGAAATGGAGAAAGAAGTTATTTCTGCAACAAATGTCCTATCACAGAGCGGAAATCTATGACCACTTGATCCCCAGGCATACAACACATATGTGGCCAGGGTGTGTAAAGAAGGAGTGCATTGAAGATGGATGCCTGGAGTAAGGCCGAGTTCATCGTCATACATCACATGTAACTGTGTACAGTCAATACCTTCCTTCCCCAGCTACCCGTGATTACAGCTGGGCCAGGCCCGCGTATATTAGGTCAAACTTTTAAGTAATCAAATTGCTGCCTTCACCAGTCTTACCGCAGGCAGAGCTTCCCAAAGGCAAGGCAAAGCAGTCACTGACTGAAGCCGAGCTTCTAATTAGTTCAGTATGACCTCTATACACATTCACAGGCCAGCTGCAGCCACGGGTTGGTGGGAGATGAGGGTCGATTGCACCCAGCAACTCGTGGTTAGCGACGATGGGCCGAGTTGGGCACTTCACCATTCCAGAAAATGCATGGAGTGCCAGATAGTGTATGGGGATCAGCTTGGTAAGCTGGTCTGACCTCATGCTGAAGTGGTCCATCAGGTGGATCAACGATGGGTACAGTTGAAACTTGCATAGCGGGACAAGTGCACTGCTGGATGCCATCAGGCCCATTACTCACATGAAGCGACCAGAGACTTTTATCTGGCTAAGTAGCCCTTGCATTGTGTTCACCAATGTGCCGACTCTGGCTGGTGGGGGATATACTAAAATCCTCAATGCATGTCAATGATCAATCCTAGATGAAGCAACAGCTGAGTAGGCAACAGGAGCTGATTTATTCAGGTTGACCACAAAGCCCAACTTAAAATAAAGGCGTAAGCTCATATCTTATGTAGTCCAAATTTGTACAGAGAGTCAGAGATGTCTGCATATGGAACACATCCATATGAGCAGCCCTTCCAAGTGCAGGGGAGCAGCTGGGCGTAAAATCTTCATGAACACTAGAGGAGCGGTGATGGTGCCAAATAAAGAACCTTCCATGGGTACTACACGCGAAGCATTGATCCCATTGTGTGAGCTGTAGATACTTCCAGTGACACTGGCATATCGGAACATGGAGGCAAGTACTGTATCCTTCAGGTTGAGAGACACCATGCACCAATCTGGGAGCACACTCCAAAGAATGGAGATTAGAGTTTCCATGCAGAATTTCTTGATGCCTAGGAAGGAGCTGAAACCTCTGACATTGAGGATGGGCCTGAACCCCTCCTTGTCCACTTGGTTGCCAGGTAGTAGTGGTGATTAGACCATTCTTGCCATAGGTTTTGCCAATTGTCTGATGAGCACAGCAGGGAGGTCTCATATGGGACACTTGATGGAGGGAGCATATACTCCTGGCTGACGACTTCGGGGAGCCAAGACACACTTGAGAAAGTGAGAAAGCCTGCCACCCATTGGAAAAGAAGAACCCTTTGCCATGCCAGGTTGTGCATCACATTCTAACCAGGGTTAGTCTAGGAAGGCTGACCCATCCACCTCCTCTCGTGTGACACATGGGATGTGTCGAGGTGGTGATGGAGATGAGTCCTCAAGACTCTGTTGCCTTACCATATAAGGAAAGTGACGTAAGGCTAAACAGGCCTGGTGGCCAGTGAAACCAGAGCCTTATACGTGCTTGCATATGACTCTGCCAAGCCAGAATGTGGGGTCTTGTTTGTAACTAGTAGTCTGCCTGTGTACCAGAACAAAGGCATAGTAAATGGATTGAATTTTAATTATATGTAATCAATATATGATTCTGCATATAGGTGCCTGGAGCCAGGGTGTTTTGATGACAATGGATCAGACCATATTTGTAATGGTTTGGCCTAATACTAAACAGGAGTAACAAATGGGCCTTTTTCAATTGCTAAAATGTCTGGTCACACGAGACACTAGTATTCTAATACTCTATACAGTAACATGTAGTAATTTGCTTGTGAAATTTTATTCTGGTATCAAAGTTGTAATATCAATGGAAAAAAGTTGCATTCTGGCCTTGTCTACACATATCTTGCCAATTCTTAAATTTCTACCAGTTCCTTTCTTAATACAGCAAATGTTGGTACAGGAGAACTTGACTTACAGCACAATACCATAGCGAAAAGGCGCTTCAGTGTTGTCTGGTGCCACCATAATAAAGCTCCACATTCATTCTTTCAATGCCTATTAAATGTCATGAATGTAGGCATGTTCATAAATGTATCGAATCTAGAATACAATACCCACATAATCCACTACTACTACTACTGCTACTACTACTACTACTACTACTACTACTACTACTATGACTACTACTACTACTACTACTACTACTACGACTACTACTACTACTATTATTGAACACAAAACTATGGCTGCAAATGCATTATGGAAATCATGATGGGGGATCATCTTGGTTTGCAGCAGATGTCTGTACAGGAAAGAAACTGTCAATAAATGCCCTGCACATTGGGCATTGCGTTACGCGCTGGCTACAGTTATTACACAAACAGGCATGCCGACATGGTAACAATGCTCTCTGAACAGGCGAACTGGCACAGATGATGCACATTGATAATGGAGCAGGAGAAGACAGGCTTGCTGTAGCCGAGGTATCTAGGCGGCTTGTTGAGTCGTCTGTAGCCACGTAGATTTGCTGAAATGAAAAAACAATTTTCAATGCCAATGACAATAAGCCAAGGTTTTTCGCTATTAGAGTACCAGGAGACATGATAAAGAGACATTTTCATATATATTGCTATTAAACTAGCAAGGTGCTACTCATCTGCAATAGAACGTCTATGATGAATTACACTACACCCTGCTCAATGTTATGGCACACATACGTTCAGGACGCCACTTTAATTAAGGTTTTTGTATTGAAGTACTCCAACAAAGGTGGTTTTAGGTAAAAGACAAGGAGAGATGGTCATACCAGGAGAGATGGTCATACCTTGAGATCATGTGGTTTTCCTCCTGGGCTTCTAACAAAATGGCAGAGGACCTGGGCCTGCCCTGAGCAGACGGTATCTGGTATGTGTAAAACTAGGGCCACGCATGCCTGAAGCAGAGGTGCCACACAAGATAATATGTTGCATGTACTATGTGTAACATACTTGAACATGTACAGTGGTCCCCTTATCTTAAGGCTACCCATGGGATGCATGGAAATCTGGTCATCTACTTGCAGGTGGTCTTAAAATACAGCACACAAAAATGGACTTTGCAACCGAATTATGCGGTGATATTAAAATAAATACTTGCAAAATAAAGTGACCACTGTACATATGAAAGAAACATTATGTACTGCACCGGGGGAGGCACCACCTATGTAATAGTGGTAGGGGTGTGCCACGGACACGCGGCATGGCATAGGCATCGGGAGAGAAAAATCCAAATTCTGGGGGGCATTTTGAAATAACTTTTTTGGGTATTTTCTGAACTGTAATTTGTTCTGCAGCTATTGATATATGCATATAATGCTTTTCCAAGGTCTAAACTTTATGGAAGGGTTAGTCTTTGGCATTACTTTGCAGAGAATTTTAGAATTATTGTCATGAAATCTCATTGCCATAACGCAAGGAATAAATTTTGTAGGCATTATGAATGTAAAACTGGCTTTTTGCATGGGCAAATTGAGAGTAAAATGGCTCAAAACAGGGGCATTTCCACGGCAGATACCTGTAGCACTTGCTATAGGAAGTGATTATATTAAGAGAATTGCAGGTGATTATATTAAGAGAAACACACATGTAATAGTATACTTACAATCGTGTTGGCCAGTTCTTCACTCATATTGGCAGCATTGTCCCCAGTTAGACACAGAGCATCGACAAGGAACACCACCAATGGATATCTGTCCCTTGGAGGCTCTCCCATCTTACTGCTCATGTCAGGCACTTCACATAATAGATTGACATCTCTCTCATGACGTGCTTCCATGCTGTGCCAGCTATGTCAAGGACTATAAGCTACGATCTTTTGAAGACTTTACGCTGGTGTGAATGTGTAATAAATTCTATCATGACCATAAGCTTGTAAAACTGTGTATTGCACATGACATGGATGAACTAAAATTTAGACAGAAAATTATACCAAAACTCCAGTAGCCATAATGTTGTTAATAAAAATCTATAGACAGTGGCAAGTACGATGTGATATACGGTACAGTAGTCTCTCTATTTTACAGCCCTCTATTTTAAGACTACCCTTGATTATAAGACCACATGATTTGGTCCCAAAGGACAATTTTCTGTGTTAAATGACCTTTATTTTAAGACCACCTGCAATTTGACCACATTTTCTTGGCCATTAGTGGTCTTAAAATAGAGGGACCACTGTATATATCTGTTGCAAAAACATATAACCAAACTCCTATATCTGCCACACTTTGGATAATTGCTTGCAAATGCACATCAGCAGGTGAAATATCAAGGATACAACCAAATTTCTTCATAATCCAAGCTCTCCTTCTGCAAAACATCGCTGGAAATCTGGTCTAGGAATCCACCCCATGCATCATGAAGCACCGGATAAAACTGGGATATTTTCAGACCCCAGAACACTTTAAGGCAGCACGGGCGCCTGTTTGTCAACTGGAACCTCGCTCCTTCTGCAAAACCCAAAATTTAATGTCAAAATTCAAAGTTCTCTGGTCCCTAAATTCTTTTGCTAAGAGATATAACTACACTCTAACATGTCCAATGGACATGTATACACATGTACATGTACATCATGCTTCCACAGACATGTGACTACTGCCAATTTACTAGTATGTTGCCCATGTAAAGTTAGAGAAGGAAATATGATCGGAAAGGAATTACTCTACTATGGTTTAAAATACATAACTGTATTTCATTCTCATGATTCTCAAACAGGTGGTTCGAAATTGCAGCAACTGGGTGTTGCCAAAAATATACCCTGAGTATATATACTAATAAATGTTCTGTTAGAGTCTAAATCATAGTCAATAGCTGAGCAGAACAATAGTGTGATGTAGGAAAACATTTAGCAGATCTCCAGCATATGTCCACCATGCACCTGTCACCGATGGATTCAGGCCTTCTTTTAGGTGGATGACGAAGGGATTATGGACCATTCCCATAGCACAGGCCAGCAGCCTTTCCCCTGGAGAGACATCTGCTGCTCCACTGTCTTGAAACATGTCATACCTTGAGGAAAAGCAAATACATGATTGCCACACACAATTGCACTTACTATAATCGTATAATAGTTAAGAGCACACGCGCCATTTACGTGTGAGCAAAACGTATGATCCAATCCCTGTGATCACTGTCAGATACTCCAAGCCAGTACTAGGTTGAAGAAGGATAACAGTGAGGTAGTGAGCAAGCACTAGAGAGTGTGCACAAATGAGCGAAAAGGACTAACATGTAGTATATATCTATAGACGTCAGGGTTGGCAGGTTTCTACCATACACAGTGCATGTACCACGGTAATTACCGGTACCCATGCCTGATACGGAAAAAATACTTTCTACTGTAGCACATGTACATGTATTTTCAGTTAAAATGGTAAAAACCCTAAAATGTCCCATGGAGGAAAATACATTGACCACCTTTTATATAACAGCTTTACAATATTAAACTGTAACTACGCATGCTAAATCCACCCTGCTCCATATAATGGTAAGGAAATTGCGTCGAAGAAGTGCCCAAAATTGACAATAAAGAGAAGCCATATTAACATGTCATATGTGACAGATTAACACGTTATATGTGTCAGCCAGGTCACTTGCCACAATACACAATGGCTTGAAGACAGTAGGCACATCTATGGACAGTTTCCTTTTGTTTGTTTGTTTGTAGGTATAAGCTAATAACATGAATAAGCTGCCCCAATTTGTATAGCACATGTAGCACCCAGACACTAATAAGGGCTCAATGTTGCAAGCTGTGGTCTGTGAGATGCAGTATTATAACAAGGGATGTATCATATATACTACATACATATTAGAAAGGAGACCTTTCTCGTTAGTGACCTGGGCTTATCGATGCTTTGAATTGTGCTCAGTTGAAAGGAAGTTGTAGTAGTAAATGTCTGAAATGTGCTTGGCTGCTAATCACTGGGAAGCATGTCCTTGTAGTCAGGGTTGTCACACCTCCCAGTCTACACTGGTTTGAGTTTTTATCCTTGTATGTATAGTTGCATGTACCAGTACCTCTTTCTCCTGTATGAAAAAAACACCTTGTAAAAATTTAATGCTAAGCTTCCATTTTACTTCAGTTGGACAAATGGCAATGAGACAAAGGCTTATTTAAACACAGTTAAGGCTGGTATAGTTATCATCAGTGCAATGCTGTGAATGTATATTCTTTCATTGGACTTTGAACAAATTTTGTGCTTCTATAGCCATGATAGCTGTCTTTTAGACTTTCATTAGCTCTGCTTGACTATGTCAGCAGAGCTCATGAAATCGAAATTCGTCCGTCGTCCGTCCGTCTGTGGCATCGATTATCTCTGAACTTTATGCACGGATTTCTGTCAAATTTTAGTTGTGGCTTCCCCTGGGCCATATGCCCAGACGTTTTTTTCATTTTTGAAAAAAATAAATTTTTGATTTCTTTATGAATATTTTTAATATTTTTCGTTTTCGTTAACATGGGACCCTATGGCAGCCAAAATTTCAAAACGCTACTCCTCCTACAAATCGCAGCCGAAAGTTTTCAAACTTTTCCTGAATTTTCTTCTCAGTGGTCCTGACAAAAGTACTGTTTTGGATTTTTGAAATTTTGAGTTTCTGATTTTTAACGAATTTTTGAATTTC
>JAAUYG010019931.1_pt1 | contig 11491 bp, 11 predicted proteins | sample 7278091 | NCBI WGS metagenome assembly JAAUYG01 (sample SAMN14350201, study PRJNA611818) | marine sediment metagenome | isolation source: surface marine sediment (0.6m) | place: French Polynesia: Moorea | collected 2018-08 | reverse complement strand
GCAGATCTCGTTTCTTTTGGGGGCCAAACAAACCTCTGTCAGTGTTTCTTGATTTCCATCACGAACTTTCCTTGGAGAAAAGACGAGTTTTTCTTCCGAATGCATGATGAGGAATCTCTGCATGGTGGAGGAAATTCTGGCACTCTGATGGATATCGGCCGGTATAAATCGGCAAGACCAGAAACCAGTTCCGTCTGTGTCAGAGCTCATTTGCAATGGTGCGTGCGTTTCGGTTGGATCGCTGTAGTCTGCAGATCTGGATATTTTCAAACAATCTGACATTCTCTGCTGCTTTCTGAAAATTTAGCATCTCAGGGGAGCAGCTCTGCCTCGAGCATTCTCGGTTATGTTGTGAGTGATGTCTGTCATTTTCCCTCCAAGATATCGCTTCAATTTGGAAGGTGGACCAGTCTAAAAAGTCCAAAACGGACGAATTGCCAAAAGTGTGATTGATCAAATTTATTGACTCCAGGTCTGAAACGCACTTTGCACTGTGTTATTTCTTTCAATTTGTGGGGAGGCATTTCAGGGAAGAAAACACGAACTGCAGTTCCAACGACTCCTTGGTTCCAACGCAAATCCTGAATCCGCACCCGCATGGTGAATGGGAACATTTCTTGACCAATTAATCGGAGCAAGATGCATTCATATGCCACAGAAAAGACCCGAAGGCGAGAAATATTGTCGGCACAATTTACCAATTTATCACTATCATGAGGTATTGTTATTGGTGTCATTGCAAAATCAACTTCGCACCTCTAACTTCTGGCAAATTTCTTTGAGCATTTTGTATCATTCTGGGAACATGCATGCACTGTTTGTCATTCTGGATGGTGCAAAGCCACAGAGAAACCACAGGAAACCACAACAAACTACAGGAGATGGCACCAAACCCTCAGTCACCCTGATTGTCCAAAACACCACTTTTCTTCAGAAATACATGACATCTAAGTCACATGGAAGAGAAATCGTTGAAACGTGAACTAGAGTGGCGTTTCAGCCACACTTCGCGCGTGGAATCCTTGAGTGCCACACACAACAGACGGACGAACTTCTTCATGACTGAGCCGACCGCCAAAGATGAGTTTGGGTTGGTTTCGTTGCAGGCTGGTGTGCCTGGGCAAAACGTGTGTGAATACGATTCTTGATAGATTGTGTGTTTTGCATACAGAGCAAAGTAGAACCAAGTTAGCATCTTCTGCTCTGCCCAACACCTATGACTTCTGGCAATGCATGAACTGGATTCATGAAACAGTTGAGGCAAGGCCAAGAATATTTTTTTTGTGAGAAAAGGGAACTTTTGTGAGTTTGTCCCTTTTGAGAGGAATTTGTGAATGTGAAAACATGTTGGGTACTTTTTGTTTTTTCTTGGAAGTTAGTATCAGGTCGCATGCTTGGCAACTTGCAAGGTATCTTTTTTTCAAAAGCAGATTTTTGCTACTTCAGTGCCACTCTAAACTTGATGTGTTCTGCATGCATGCTGATAACCCCTTTCAGTGTGTTTCAGGCAAAAAATTTTTTCCTTGGGAGGATGTAAATTCTAAATACATGAATTTCGACCTTTCAAAACAGACAGAAAGCAATGCATACATGTACATGCATGCTTGAATGAACCGTGAGTTTGACTTGGAAAAAAACCAGTTTTAGCTAGGCTAAACTGTGCATAAGTGAGGCGAGGCATACCGGACTTCTTCATTTTTGCCCTGATAAACAACCTTCTCTGCACGAAACGCCAGCGCAAATCAAGTGTGGGAAAAGATGTTCCGCAAGCACGCGCAAATCACATCCTAATTTGAGTTCCTGCAGGTTCTGTTCACACAAGATAAAAATGTTTTCTGGAACCTTTGTGGGTTGAGATCTGCAAACAGAAATTTGCGAGACTTTCAAACAGAAATCCACAAAATTGAATCAAAAAGAACATTCAGCTGGTTCCATGATCTGGTACTGCAACCAGTAGACTTCCGTGCAGGCGATACCAGTCCATGGCAATACAGGTGGAGCGCTTCGGTGGAAGTGCGGCTGATGAAGAACAGAGATCCACTTGGCCCGGCTACAGTATCTGTAATTCCTTTGTGTTACCTTGCATTCAGTCTGAGCAAAAGTCTGATCAGGAATCATCAACCAGGTTACTCTTCTCTGCACCTAAATACCTCTTGGACGTTCCACAAAGGTGAGTTAAATTTGTATTTCCGCCAATTTTTCCAGCTTATTGGCTTCATCATGTTGGTGAAAGGCAAACACGGGTGTCATGTGAACAAACCTGATGAAAATGCTTGAGAGAACTGATAACGAACGTAAACAAATCGACACCTTTCCGCACGAAAGGAAGGTACACAACAAATCGTGATCTGTGTCAAGTCGTTGCATCGCAAGCACTGCATGCATGTATAGAGCCATGCAAGCTCAGCGCAAATGCCACACCAAAATGTGGATGCCCTTGGGGCAAAGCGAATCAACGGAAGGTTGCAGGAATCTGAAGGATGCAGATTTGTCTGAAACGCTTTTGCTTTTCCTGAAATCTTTTTTGAAGAATACATGGAAAACGCCCAGCCATACCATTTGTGAGCCTAATAAAAGGAAAAATAGGAAAATACCCAACCAAAAAGGGAAATCACTGAAAACATGGTGGGCCCACACATCTCTCAGCAGTAGGTACAGCAATTGTGACGAAATACATAATTTATTGCGACATTGGTGCAGAATTAGCAGTAGACCTTCAAAAGTATGCTCTTTGTTGAAACATGCGGTCAACATGTAACATACGCACTGCACATCATGCCAGGAACGTTTGTATTGGGCAGCTGCAAGATTATTTTGCCAAAAAACATCAGCTGAACGGATGTTTTGTGTTATTTTCTGGTGAAAGGTTAAGGTTGATCACATGCAGAACTGACACTTGACGTAACGGAACATTAGGCTTCACTTTGAGCTACATCTGCCGGTGCCATTCTTGGAGGGCATGTTTCTCGCCCAAGAATGTACACGACACAGCCATTCGAAGAAAAGAGATTCTGGAGAAAAGTCTTTCGCAGCAGTTACTCTTCTTGAGGTATGAGGCGAAGAGAGAACATCTCCACTCACAGATGCCAGCCAGAATGTTTGTTTTTGAATCTTGGGAACAGAAAGAGCCAGATTGAGACTGATCTCTGGGGGACGGAAACTCCCAAACTTCACTCCAAGTTGTGGTGAAATACGATGCAAAAACTTCGGCATGGGGAACACAAAGAAGACAAGATCGTGAGCCAAAACATGTATCGTGGGCCTATGGATTGTCCTGACGGCTTTCAAGTGAGAACCGAGAACCAAAAATGAATCCGCTGCGAAAACACCTTTGTACGAAGGCAGCTTGACCACAAAATTGAGAATTTATGTTTTCTGTTGTTAATAAGGCGTTATGTGACAACAGATTCGAAAAAGTCTCTCGAGGTTTGGATCTCTTTTGAGAAATTCTTGTTGAGTCTGCAAAACTATGGCCCGGAGCAAGAATCCAGCCAGTAGAATCTATGGTGTACTGTTTGTGGGTCTAGCAAGATTCACAGATGCTCGAGGTATTCTGAAGTTCATTGCTACTGCTGCCGAGTCTGTGTTGCTATTGCTGGCATAAAAAGTTGCTCACCAGCCAAAGCCGAGGTTCAGTCTCTTGTTGCTACCTTCAGTCTATTCTTCTGCTTCGGCTCTTCTGTCAATCGTTCACTTTGGATTACAGATTGTTTTCTGTTCGGTAAGTTATTCAGTGGGATATCCAGGAAAACAGGAAATAAAGCCTCCCAAATAAAGGGAAGCTGGTTGGTTTCAACTATTTTTTTTGCTTTTTGCTTTTTTGCTCAGAATGCTTTGCAGTTTTGCTTTTGCACAGTGCATACCTCTGAATTCTAACAGAATGCTCTAATTTGTGGTTGCTGGATTGTTTTAGACAACCAAATCTTTAATTTTCAGCAAAAAATATAGCTACTCTTTTTTTCTACTGCAATAAAAAGGCAAAACAAATTTCATTTTGAAAATAGGCCCAATTTTGTCACAAGTTTGCAAAAATAATTGTTTTGAAAACATTGCTGCTGTCTTCGGTAGAAAGTAACAAACATGTTCAAAACATCTATAGTTCAAGATTATTCTTTGGGCTGAATGTTCATAGAATAATCTCAATCACTTTCAAAAGCACAAATCCGTTTGTGTGAACTAAATCTTTCCTGGAATGCGACAGTCCACTGGAAGACTCTACTTGCGGTGTCACTCACCCAGAATGATTTCACCTTTTTGGACTTTTTGTCAACATTGGCATCTCCTCCAGATAGATTCTCGGCAGATAGGTAAGTGTTTGTTCACTAATCTCTTAAAACACCTGTACATAAAACAAAAGACAAAAATTGGCGCAAATTTTTGTGGCAGAAATAGCTAGATCGAAGCCGTTTGATGTGTAATCATCAGTTTGCCTGTTTGAAAATAATCCTTTCAGAATAATAACCTTGTTTGTCTGAGTAAAATGAATAACAACATGACTGAAACAGTTTAAAATAGCTATCTTTTTTTTGGCTAAAACATCCCAAAAATCACCACCTTTTCCCAATTGTTTGGCGTCAGTGTCACATGAGTTTGATTTTTCTCCCATTGCTTTCCCACGGATTCAGATCTGGGTACATCACTGTTTGCTGTGCTTTGACGTTTGAGTGGAAGTGAAATGTTTTGACAGCAACAACTCGTAGAAGTGCAATTTTACACAACACTGCTTGCAAAAAAGAATTAAATATTACAATTCTTGTGGAACAAAATTTGATGGATCATGTGTGAAGTGATCTTCGACCAGGAGAGCCTTCAGTATTGAGAAGAGAAAAATCAAGTTCAGTTTTCTAAAACAGCTGGACGCGAAAATGACATTCTGGCACGAAGAACAAAAAAGAACACGGACAAGACACACTTTTGGTTTGTGGAATGATTGCAAGATGTCTTAATTTTTTGAAGCATTTTCCGCACAACAAATCTGTGACAATCTCTTGGAGTCCTTTTTGCCCATGCATATGAAGGAAAATATTCAAAACTCAGAGAAAGCAATTGCTCGTGACAGCAGATTTGCCAAAACCGTGTTTTGGCCATGCCATGTTACTCAAGCTCCTCAGAGAATGTTGGGTTTTCGTTTAATGACAAAGGAAATCATTCTCCGTGTTTGATGAGTCGCTTGAAAGGTCCTTGCAGCGCTTGGTAAATATTCATCAGATCCAAGTTATTTCCACTTGGCCGTACTTCAAACATTGTCCTGACTGAAAGTGGGGCTGTCACTTTTTGTTACGTTTGGCAAAGGCAAACACAGCATCTAAAATAGAAAAACAGCGAGAAAATTAAATTTTTAGGGCAAAGAAAGCCGTATTTCGAACGAAAAACTGATGTTATCAGAAGTATGAAAACGACGACGGAAGATCGCTGTGGTCAAAGACCATTCTGGGCTTGCTACGTTTCACGTGAGAGCGTAAGGCACAATGTGACAGGAAAAGATCTAAATTCTGACATCAATGCAAGAACTCTGACATCAACGAGAAAACTGTTTTGAGTTGATTGGCGCTCTTTATACCACTTTGGGCCCTGAAAGGACCTAGTCACCCAAGTTTTGGCCTCTTCTTTGAACAAAGTTTGGATCCGAGCCTGATGAAGCCCACGCACCTGAGCTCAAGTGCATTAATTCAAGTTCATTATTTCCATTGTTCTTTTTCCTCTTCAGATTAAGTTGATACGTCAGTAAGATTGAATCTCTTCGCTGATAAGTGTAAGTTGTTCAGAAGTACTGTTGATAAAACAAACAGACTCCCGTCCCTCATGCTGCAGAAAACGCTACCACATGCACGAAACATTTTTGGCAGGAAACGCTGCTCCCCGTGAGATCAAGTTCCTGGCATGCAAAAAATGCTGCTGTGAGAAACGTCTCTAGGTAGATGTTTTATGTGCACGTAGTTTACCACTGGGCACGTTTTCTGGAAACAGACCAGTCCTGCCTGATTGGAGCAAACACACATCTATCGATCTCTTGTACCTCTGGCTTCACTGTAAGTGGGTCACACGAATTCCCCCTGGAATAACAACTGCCTCAACGGTAAAAATAGACAATAAGTATCAGCAACATAGATTTATTTCCAGCCAAACAAATTTTGCATCAGAGGTCTATGTCTTTTTGTGCAGAAATAAGATTTTTCAAGAGTTGCGCTCGAGCTTGGATCAAAAGATTCAGTTCTGGACCTCTTGTTCAGATGTTGGCTAATTGTTGATTTAGATGCAGTTGCCGTGTTTTGAGTTCTTCTTGTGTCAGCAGAAAGTTCTCTAAGTTGCAGATGTCAGCGTTTTCGGCGTTTCTGGTTCATGAGTAACGCAGTCGACAACATCGTTAGTTGATGTTATTCGACCACACCACTTCCCATGGTGATTGTCTGTTTCACTATCTACCGTAGACCTGTTACTGCTTGGTGTACTAAAACATTTGGGTTACACCTTAACATTTTCCAAGTGAAAGGTCCAGGTACGTCTGCAAAGTACGATAGATGTGCATAAATCAACACTTCTTGGATTCCCAACCGTCTGCGTCTTCAAGAGACAGGAGTACTCTCTGTTTACAGATCGGCCAAGATTGAGTGTTGGTACCCCGGGTTGCATTGCATGCAGCAGGGATTTCACGCGCGTTCTTGAAAGAGATCACAGAAAATCAATGCATCAATTGATGTGGATTGCTTGTACGGATCTCTCTTTGTAGTTTTGGTGTTCATGTGGTTTCCGGTTGGTGAGAACTTTCAGTAAAGTGGTTTATGATGATGAGAATAGAAGGAAGCCCTTGTTTTCCTGTGTGAGATGAGATCTACGTTCAGTGCAACAGGAAAAAGCCTGATTGCTCCGAGGATGTTTTTCACATCCCAGCAATTAAAAGCGGGAGTGTTGGGTTTATCAGCCACCGAGAACGAAGTCTGATGGGTTTATTTCCTGTTCTGTGCAGAAATGGGACGCTGCATTCGTTCTGGCTTAACCTTTCCGCCGGAAGGATTTTGGGTGCTTGCTGACATCTGTGACCATTGTGTTTGGCCAAACCCGTAAATGCATGAGTCTCATGGGCTTCTGATCAAAATGTTTTGACAACGTAAGCGTCACATCACCAGAAAGTTTTTCTTTTGCGTGTGCGTGAGTGTTCAAATGTTTTCTTGTCCACATATGGAATCATTCAGCAGGGGCTTGAAACCAATGTTGTGTGACTTGAGGCTTTATCTTTTTTGTGTGCAAAATCCATGCAAGAAAAAAAAATTGATTGAAGTGTTCGGTGTCTTTGTTGGCAACTCCGAAGTACTTCTCGATGTGGATCACCTAATTCTTGTTGTTCCTGTGAGGAATCAACGCTGATGGGCCCAGCAGAGAATCCTATGCTTGATCTCACCCTCAACTCCACCACATTTGTCGTTTCCGATAAACGATTGAATGTCGGAGGTTTATGAATGTGGCCTTTCAGATAAACCTGCAGGTTTAAGCACAACTCAGATCTGAAATGTCAAGACGAATCGTTGCGTGCCTTCTTGGTTCTGCGGAACTACAAGATAGTTACAGTTGCAAACCCAATTAGTTGTGATCTATTTGAACACACGATATGCACAGCTTCTACAGAAAACGTACAACACAGGATGATGAGTCGAAAACGAATCCCATTAAATTGTTGCACGGCTGAGCTGACGATTTTGTTTCTGCTGGGCGGATACAGAATTTGGCCCAGTTGTTCTTTTGTATGTGGCCTGTGATGACCAGAAACTATAAAGGCAAGAAAATACAGAACTGAATCTGTTAAATTTGTGTGTTCTTTATTTCAGGAGAGGGACACGTGAGAATTCATCATGGTGAAGTACGAAGGCGTGGCGACGATGTACATGACGATGCCGATGGCATCTCAGGCTCTTCCCATCCTCGGGTCCTGTATTGTGGAGGACAAGAAGATTTCCTTGAAGTTTCCCCTGAGTAATGTCAGCTTCGACTTGCCACAAGCGCCAAATGAAGGAGCACAGGACATGCAGTTCAACATGGCTGGTCCGAAGGGAGAGATGACCTTGAAGATCTCGTGGAAGACGGACATGGGAGCCTTCGTGGGTCAGGGCAAGCAAGATGGATCAACCGTGCTTGCCTTCGTGTTCTACAAAGAAGGATGTCCATTGAGGCACCTCAAAAACCTATGATTCTCATCTTCCCTTTCCCTACAATTGTAGGCAACCTTGTCAATTAGCCGTAGCATTTAGGTTTTGTCAAATAGACCCCCAGGAAAGTTGATTTTCGTTTTTGTTGCAAACAAAGAGACAGAACAAGTCGGAACAACATTCTCCACTGAATATAGAGCAGTCGCGACCTGAAGAGTCCCTTGGGCGCAGTTGTTGGTCGTGAAACCACATCATCTTGGACTTGCTAATCTGATGGGTATCGTACGGTTCTTTAAGATGCAATAAATGTAAAAGAACGCTTCATGTAACCAGCACCAGGTTACTTGTTCCCCTGTTTATGCCCATCTGGCATGTAATGCAATGCAGAAAACCGTGTTCTTTCTGGAAGTCATGATTCTTTTGACCTGAGACAAAGGGGAAGGGTTCGCCCACATTATGCCATAAAAATATTTTGCAAGAGATTTGTCATGCTTATGTGCCACAACTCTGGTCTTTACACCATCACTGCATTTTCAACAGGCGTTTTTGTGAGAAAAGACACTGAACTCAAATTCAGGATGCATGGAGAACTGAAAACTGGTCACTGTCAACTGTGTGGAGTCATCTGTGGAATGGAATCATCCATAAAAGATTGTTACAACTTTTGTAGGCGTTTTTCCGCATTTATGTTTCATTAAAAGCTATTTTTGTTACGAATGAACTCAGTGTTTGTTATATATTTGTTCCCTGCCTACCAAACTGCAATGCAGAAACCGGAATGTTGTCTGTTTCACTTTCTGAAATTTTCCTTGGTTAGCAGTCTTCTTTTTGGGCAATGATCGAGACAGTCACTGCTTGTGACAATATTTTGACAAAATTGTGTAGATTATCCTGCTTTTTATTGTTGTGTCAACAAACGTTGGTGGCAACAGCAGACATCAAGGTGACAGCTATTTGAACAAACTCGTCTTGATTGCCCTCAGGATCATTCCGAGGGATCAGCGATTTTATCTCCATTGTTTGAACGGCTACGCTCATTCCTCATTCCTTATAAGACAAGTCTAATCCCATTGCTCACTGCCAAAGTTGTTTTCAACAGGACAGTTCCAAGGTTTCACGGTAAGGCTGCAAACAGACTTTTTAAGTTGATTTTCTCCCAAGTGCGTTCAAAACGAACAGTCTGTCAAAAAGAGACAAAAGGCGGAAGGCTATCATTGCAAAGGCCACTGCCGGGGTATATAAATGTTTTGAGCGAATTTCCTTCCAATCACGGCGTATGTGTGTTATATATGGTGCAGTCAAACATTTCTCTTGCTCGAAGAAGCCCAGAAGCTCAGTTTTCTCCGGACAGCTTCTTTGTCAGAGCACACAACAATTTGTGTTTTCTATTGGTTTGGAATGTTTGGAAGAACGACTTGCTTTTATGACTGAGGCCGCTATCCTGCGGAGTCTTTACGACGGCTTTTATTTCCCGTCAGGTGATACGGTGGATACGTCGGATCAGTTGGTGTGGGTTATCTTCTTTATTGCGCCTCCCAAGACCAAGCCATTGTGGCGCCATGATAGGGCGCGGTGCTGGTTATATGTATATAGGCCGATCCGAGGTCGAAATGCACCGTGTGAAATAGGAGCAGTTCTTATGCGCAGATTCATCTTTCTTAGGGAAGCACACCTCACTGTTCCAACACCCTGTTTTTTGTATTCTAGGAAGTTGTAAACGATGGCGAAGTACGAAGGTGTTGCAACCATGTACATGACGATGCCAATGGCCTCACAGGCGTTGCCTCTGTTTGGCTCTTGTGCGGTTGAAGACAAGAAGATAACGCTCAAATTTCCACTGAGCAACGTCAGCTTCGACCTCCCAGCTGCACCAACTGAAGGCTCTGGTGACATGGAGTTCAAAATGGCTGGACCCAAAGGAGAGATGACCCTGAACATCTCCTGGAAGACTGACATGGAAGCGTTTGTGGGCCAAGGCAAGCAAGACGGCACGACAGTGATGAGCTTTGTCTTTTACAAGGAGAGTTCTCCACTAAAGCATCTCAAGGCTCTGTGACAATGGTATTGAAGGCTTTCCAGCTTTCAAAAAAGCAAACAATCCTGTAGCTTCATAATTCATAGATAAATGGTCATGATTCTCTGTTTGCAAAGCTTGCTTGAAATCGAGAAAAGGACAATTTAATGCATGAATGGTGCATTCGCCAAGAATTTTTTCTTTAGCCTACCTTTTAATGTGTGAAGTGTTTTGTGTGTGGTAAGAAAAGTCTTAGAGATGTTTTTTTTTATTCCTTCGATGGTGGAGAGAAAAGTGCAACAAAAGAATATGTTTAATAATTCTCAGTTAATTTCAAAGGAAAACAGTTGCGTTGCTATTTTTATTAAAACTCAGAAATGCTCGCTTGAAGTTGTCTTTCCTTTAGTTGATCGGGCCGCCCGTCCAGCTTCAGGATGCGCCAAGCAGGAAGCGCTGCATGTGTTTTCATGGAGCGATGCGTTATTCTGGCGTCCGGGTTATTGGACTGAAAGGACAAAATGCGTGAAGTGAAAAAGCAAGAACTGACGCTTTTCTTGAAAGCGAGATGCACACAAAGCCCAGAGGCGGATCCAGGATTTTAGTCAGGGGGTCAGCAGAGTTTTGACCCCAGGGAGGCCCTGAGCCAAAAATTTACTCAGAATAAGGGGTTTCGCCTTAAAATTGCCTGAAATCTGCACGAATTTGAAAAAATTCTTGGGGTAAGGGTGCCCGGGCTCCCAGGGCCCCCTGGATCCGCTTGTGTAGTCCGATGATACTTTCCGCAGACATTTTCCGAAAGATTTGAACTCCTTTGTTTGACAAGAAGGATGCATGTGTCCAAAACTTGAGTCAGTTTGTCAAGAAATCTCCAGACACTGACGCTGGGAACAGCAACAGTGGGGCGTAAACATGCCATTCGATGTCTGTTATCCTGCCGTCATTCAAAGGGGGGCACAACCAGAGGGAATGAATTTGTCCCATCTTTCCTTTTTTGGGTAGAAAGACTGAAAACAATGACCTCCAAACACCGAGGGAAGTGGACACAGACAAGAATAAAGTGGCTCAGACTGATTAGAAATAGGGAAATTTCCACGGGGAACTGATTTTGGCAAGCAGGGCCAGTGACTGGACGAGGTGCGAACACAACACCGATCACTCACCTGAACTCCAAACTTCCAAACCTAAATTCCAGGTTTGTTTGTGGTGCCCTACGCCTGGTGAAACACCACATTTTTGCGATGCATCTCTTGCCGCAAACCAATCAGAAGCCACAAAAAGGTGTATGCCGACAAGCTGCGGGTCGCAGATCCCCACACCATCCCGCAAGTTTCCACACCCT
>JAAUYG010286777.1_pt1 | contig 11492 bp, 9 predicted proteins | sample 7278091 | NCBI WGS metagenome assembly JAAUYG01 (sample SAMN14350201, study PRJNA611818) | marine sediment metagenome | isolation source: surface marine sediment (0.6m) | place: French Polynesia: Moorea | collected 2018-08 | reverse complement strand
TTCCGTGAACAACATTGCACTGTTGCGCCTGCTACATCCCTGAAGACTCTTCTTGAATTCTTGAAACCAAATCGCGTTACAGGTGGGCCCCGGTTAATCCCAAAAAAGTACAATTCTTTTGAATTAACCGAATTTCGAATTGAGATTAACACATGAGAGACAGGAGTGTGATTTCTACAGGACTCCAAATTATCCGGAATTCAGATTGTCCATATTCGGATCATCCGGGACCCACCTGTGTGGCGAAATGCTGAGCTGTCCCGCCCCCCAAATCTGCAAACATGGATGTAACACAACTGTTTTGTCCCAAAAAAGCAACGCATCCCTCCAAGTCCTTTGTTTTTGATTTGCCCGTGTTTGGGGGGGGGGGAACTCGCATGCACGTGAAAAAGTGTGCCACAAACCTAATGTTGCAGTGCATTTTTTGTTTACCAGAAGGAACAACATCAAAGCTGCATGTCACCAAATCCAAGTTTTATCAATATTTTTACTGTTTCCTTTCAGGGTTACTCACCTTTCTGGGTCCGCCCCCGCCATCCACCATCCACTATCCACCTCCCCCACCCCGGTCGACCTCACCACACCCTGACAGATGTCAGGCACACACACCAGCCCCACTCAGCGATTTCACACTTGACGTGACGGTGAAAGGTGGAGGCTGCCAGAGGCTGCCCTGTGGTGGAACTGCGAGAGGCTCTGAGCTTGTGGTCGGAGTCCAAAATGCACATTGTGTTTCCTGGTGGAGGATCTGGGGACCAGTTCACTTTTGTGTTTCGCTAATGATGCTCTTTGTCTGTTTCTTGGATTCCCTGTGTCCAAAGTAGGCTCCCCTTCCAGTTTTGCCACACAACAACATATTTGAGGTTGTCGCATTCGGTCGACATCAAAAATGCCAATTGCGTTTCCTGGTGGAGGATCTGGGAGTCATTCTGTTTTGTTTGGATTTGATCACGCCTTTTGTGTTTTTCATGAGTTTCCTGTAATGCCTAAGTTGTGAGTTAGCCCTTCAAGTTTTGCCTGTTTGTTTTGCGCTCTCTTTTTGGCTCGCAACGGCTTTAGACGCATGATTTTAGTCAGAACATCAGCTGCATGTAAACCCCTCTGAAAGAGTTTGTGTTTCTTTTTCCTGAACAGAATCAGAGTTGTACTTTGCAGAAGAGACTGGAAGTTCACTGAATCCACAGTCATCTGTGGCCAGTTGTGCGGTTGAGCCTCGAGAGACAGACAGGTCTCTTCCCACTGCACCACCGCACCCGTGCACTCCTAATCCCCGCGTGGTCATGTCGGCTTCACCTTGTTGCTTTATCCACGACAAGACCCAGATCAAAAGCTAAGTCCCATCCAGGCGGCTCAGCTCATTTTGAAGGTTTCTCCAGAGGGAGCGCTGCCCCGAAGTGAAAGTTTTCTGGTTGGGTAGTTCCTTTTTGCCCGGACACAAGCCAGTTGTGCTTTGATTGCGGGTCTTCACGATTACGTAACGGTTGTTACCGCCAATAGTTCCCTGGAAATGACAATGGTTCCTTTGCAAAAAAGCAATCCGGTTGCAGACAAGTTCCTTTGCAATCAGGTTGTGTTCTGCCCAACAATATTTTGACGCCAAAGATTATCGGGGCAGCTGCATTTTTTCCTGGCAAGAAATTGTGGTTTTGCGATCTCGGGATTTGTTTGTGAGGCATTTTGTCTGAAAAAAAAAAGCGGCAAGCCACCAGTGTTGGTTCCATGAGAGACACGGAACTGTTGCATGGATTTGCATCGTGGTGTTACCTGTCTTATTCACAAGGCAATTGCTGTGTCCCAAGTGCTGAAATGAAACTCAAGCAAAAGTAAGATTTTCTTTTGAACTGACCAAGCGCAGTGCGTCTGCAGATTGATTTCTTTTGCAACAAAGAAAATTGCCAAAAATGGAAATTGTTTCGTCAGGAAGAGCAGAGGAAATTTCTCATTTTTGCAATGTCCGTGACAAGCTCTGTATTTCAGGCTGGATTTTCTTCTCACATAAAACGAAGAGGGAATGGTACAGAACACTCGGGAAGCGTGAGGGACACAAAACGGTTGTGGAGACTCAAAAGTGTTATCCAGCGAATGATCTCAAACCAATGGAAAGACGCAGACACTGCGGAATCTGCACTGGAACAATGCACTCATCACAAGCATGAGTATGATTGCAAGGGATGTGCCTTTCAATAGGATCAAAGCGAGAGTTATCAATGATGATTCGAGGCCTAATTACAAGCATCTTTCTCGTTTTCTTCTGTCACATTCTCTTCCCATTGAAATCCCATCACTGACGCTGATAAAACCGTCATTCAGCTAATTGTTGCACACAAAGCCCTTGGCAAGTTGAGGTTTCCGCTTGGGACAGTTTTGGAAATGACCCCACCCTGGAGTAGTTTTTCAGTGCCGGACAAGAGGTCAGAGTGAATCCACTGTGGTGATTCCTTTTGACTCTTCTGCACATCCACCCAAAGATACACAGACAGGCCAAGTGTGACTTTTGCCCAACTCAGTTTTTTGCCTATCTCATCAAGTTGTTGTAAAATAAAAAGGCAAAAAAAGCCAGTGTCTCTATTGCAGGATCAGGATCAAGCTGAGCGGCCATTGTCCGTCATCGTTGTCGCTGTCGTCATGGAGACATGCAGACACTCCGTGACTCGAGCCGTGTGGCATCGGCACGGATATAGAGACCTTGTTTGGGTCTGGGGGTCCCTCCTGCGCAAACTGCCTAGTGACCCTCTCCGCATCCAGTGAAGTCTTGATTGAGGATTTTCTGCGATTCGTTGACCAGTTGATTCCTGAAGAGCCCGGATCTCTGCGTTTGAAACAAAGCTGAAAACACAAATTTGATAGATGAGTTTCTCCCAACAATTACTTACTTACTTGCTACTTACTGACATGTCCTTTGCACCAAGACAAACCAACAGTTTCCCCCACCTTTGCTGCAGACATTGCCGACTCAAATTTATCTGATGAGTTAAAGTTACCAACACTTGCAAAGACATCTCGTTTTATGACATGCAGACATTTTGCTTTTCCTGTCTTTACAAAAAAGAAACATCAAACAAAAAGAAACAAAACTAAAACAGAAAGAAAACAGCAGCTACACCTCACACCTTGCTGCAGGAGAAGTGGGCGGGTGCTGCTCGTATCCACTTGATGCCAACCGCCATTCCACCCGCTCTGTGAGCGCATTGTTTGAACGCAAAAATAACACAGATCAACAAAGGGGCCTCGAAATCCAATTTACCCAAGTCATCATGATGCTCTGACTCTATCTACCTGCCAAACAAGATTGGTAGCAATCCAAGCAGACACTGAATTTGTCATTTGTAGGAGTTCTGAAGGACTTTGAGCCTTGCAGGGCTTTCTGCGAATCATCTCACTGCAGCAGTATCGTTCTGCTTATAACGGTGGGTGGATTCTTCCTGAGTGTGCGTCACTGACGATACATATGCACGCAAACCGTGAAAGTCATAAGAATTCTCCAAAACAAATTTTAGCACACCACCACGAAAATCGCATCACAAAAACACACTCCTGTCTTCTTGCCTTCACTAAGTGAAAAGCAGTGTTTTGATGGTTCTACTTGTTAGTTTTCATACCTTCCAAATCAAAAAAACTTTACGAGAAAAGTACTTCTCTCTGCAGTGCACTTCAAGGCTCCCAACCATGCAAATGACACCGTTGCTCTGAATCTGAGCTTGCCCTGCTCATCAGTTCTGTTCTTCTTCCTTCTGCTGTTTAAATTCACCCACTGCAGTGGCAAAATGACACTTCGCGATCATGAAATGGAATAGTTTTGTTGTCATTTGATCCAGCTTGGTGACCAAAGGAAAGAGCGTTCTTACAAATTCCTTTCTCCCTGTGTGTGTTAATTGGATGAACTCCTTTTTCTTTCTCACAACAAGCACAACTCAGACTCAGGCTACTGTAACTCAAAGCAGTGGAACACCTATCTGAGATTCATCCTGCAGTTGCCATGGCTGTTGTAATTTGCCTTAATGACTTGGTCCATCTCCTAATATGGCGTAAATAATTCGATGGCAAACACGGGTTGCAATGATGATGAGCTTTTCCAACCGTGAGGAAAAGGTGAAGTCTTCAGGTTGTATCCTGAATAAAAAATAAGCAAATTCTCGTTCGTTTTCACGGGGGAGAAAACAACCCAAGCCCATGCGTGCGAATCCAATAAATGCAAAACTTGTTGAGAATTCTGTTCAAATTAGAAAGGAGAAACTGTTCGGCTTCGGATAACTCCTTTGCAAATAGTGACACGGAAAAGAACATTGTTTGGAAGCTGGAAGTCGGCAAAATAAGTTTGGTTCTGTTTTTGGAGTCATGCTTGCCTGAAAGACAGAAAGAGAGAGAGAGGAGAGACAGAGGGAGGAGAAAGAGAGCGAGAGGAGAGCGAGAGAGAAAGAAAGAGAGAGAGAGAAATAGAGAGAGAGAGGAGAGACAGAGAGAGAGAAAGAGATAGAAAGAAAGAGAGACTCCACGAAAACAGGTCCTGAAACTGACTAAGTTCAGCTCAAACTTTTTCAAAGTTGCTTCACATCACATTTTCTGATTTGGCAATTGTTGCAAAAGTCTCTGTGCGGCGAATTTAAATCTTTTCAGTTTCAGGTTCTGGTTGTTCTGTGGCCACAACAGATGATTAAGACGTAAGTTTTGGGATCAGTGAACTTGGACAAAATGGGAACGGGTATCCAGTGCACTTGATTGGGTTCGCTTTGAAATGGCTTCCTTTACTTGGTCAAAGATCATTCCAGTTGTTTTATACATGGTCGTCTCCTGACAAAGCCAAGGATCACTGGGGTTTACTGCATGACCAATGGTATCGCTAGTTGAGGCTTGAAATCCTCCGCTCAGGCATTAGATTGGTATTCTCCTCGGTCTTGTGCTTGGCACTGGGTCTTGGTCCGCTGTGCACTGGCCTGAATTGAGTTGTATTCAAAGTTAGAATGGGTACAACTGGACCTTTATCCTGAAGGGCGAGACTACCATGGATGCAGGGGCAAACAGTGACTGGTGCTTGAGGGTTTTCAATCCTGTAATGGGAAATACTCAAGTACCTCTGGCCTGCTGTGAGCACTGTCACAACAGATGGCTCTTGAGCCATAATTGCCACAAATCCACTTGCATCAAATGTTCCTTCCAAACTCAAGAGTTCCTGACTGATTACACAAATTGTCCTTGGAGCTTCAATATTTTGGGATTGAAGTTCCGCCAAGCACAAACAGCCAACTTTTTCTTGTCCTCGCCATCGAGCCATTACTTTTTTTACCAGACATTCTCTTTAATCTCACAATTGATAATTTAGAAATGTAATCTTTAATTCAGCTCCTCTTGGGGGTGATATTCGGAAATATTTGTCTTGAGAGAAAAGCCACAATTTCCACGTGGATGAATCTTTGGCAGCGTCCTGAACAGAAGAGATGAATTTCCAATATTGACGGGTTTGCTACAGTCGTTCTTGAACGGAAGTTTATGTGGGTTGGTAACGCAGGCCAATTACACGCCAATAACAAATGGTCCGGTAAATCCGGAGCAACGTTTTCCCGCCAAATGAAGGATGTCTTCATGGCCGCCGCTCCTCCACAGAGTCTTGACCAATCAGGAAAGACATCCGTTAAGCACGACCAATTTGCCACAAGAAATTGTTTCACTGAGGTCGGTCTTAAATCCGTACTGATAACTTTTCCAGCAGAAAAAAAGGGACAGTGCTACCTAAGTTGGTGGAGAAAAGCAAGGCAGGGTCATGAAAAAATTCTGCCAGCTGTTGCTCAGTTCCACCTGTGCTGTTCTTTACGAGTCTGCTTGTCCAGTTTTCCCCAAATTTTGGCAAAAAATTTGCCAGACAAAAGACGGAAATCACGAGCATCTTTCAGCCAATCACGAGACAGGGATCTTCTCTCTCTGATCCGTGTTTTCCAACCGAAAAAGTCGGGCGGGGAACAACCCTCTTTTTTCAATTCAGTTTCGAAGAAAGTGCAAGCATATACATGTATACACCCCAAACCCGCGCCACACTTCGTGTGCGACATTGTCTGATTCAAGGCCAATTGTCTTCGCCTCTTTCAACCAAACATGGAAACATCAATGCCCGTCAGTGTTTTCTGCTTTGGTGGCGTGTTTCGTTCCCTCAGCTTCTTTTTCTGCTTCTTTCTCATCCAGCGGATTTCATCCTGAGCGCACAGAGAAGTCCGGGGCTAAACTATCTGTCCGTAATGAAGGTAATCAGATTAGCGCGGGATCCGTGTCGCAGTCTTCCGCTTCGGCAACGGATCAAATTGTCGGAGTTCGCTTCGCGAGGCAGGTGGCACTGAGGCGCGCAAAACAAGTGCAGCCGCGCGTGCGCCGAGCCGCGTTCACGTTCAGCTTCAGCTTCGTTTTCCTTTTGTGTCTTGGAAACATTACAGGTGACAAGGAAAAACGGAGTGGTCAAGTTTTCTTCTCCTGGTAGCCACATTTCCAAAAGGGCTTAGAAAACCAGATCTATTGGCTTTACAGGTGAGTCCCCCTTAATCCGAACAAACAAAACCGAGCAAAAATCCTTCAATTTAGGCGAATTTTGAATTAAGCATGCAGAACACAACAGGGATTGAGTTGTGGCCAATTTCGAATAAAGCACACTCGGATAAAGCGGAACCAACCTGTACTCGGGATGGAACATAAGACCTGTCGCACAGAAACTGGGACCAAATTCATTCATTGCACAGTTTCGTTGGGAAACCAAGCCCTTCCTTTGCAGTGATTTTGGCGCATCTTCTTCAGAAGGATTTCTGCCTTACACTGTCTTCTGGCTTGCAGGCAAAGCAAAATTCATGGCAACGAAAGTCTACGGAAAGTCAAGGCAAGCAAAATTTTAGGACTCGGATCATGCATCAGAGTGTTGAGACGTAACTTCCAATTTGCCATTTGAGTGTGGTCTGTGTGACTTATTTCAAATCACAAACATTGCGTTCATGCTTGATTTTCTGCTGGCCGAGAGGAGCTTTGATGAATCCAGTTGCGTCGCACTCTCATGACCTCGTTTTGAAAGTCAGATGTCAGAATCGCGGATTCCCCTTTCAGGTCCAGGTTACTCTTCTGGATTTATCCTCTGGAGTAATTTAATGTCTCCTGCCTGATGCATTTGAAAACAGCGCATCCAGTGCTGAATCTGTAATGAATAATATGCAAAGAGAGATGGATGGGAGAGTGTGGACCGCGGCGTCGTTATCCTGCGAGAAACAGAAAACTCTTTGTGTGTTTCCGTCAGACTTGGCAACCTTTTTTCTCGTAGTGAGGTGCATATCACTTCAAAATTTACGTGAACCCGCCCTCGACACTGAAGGGAACAAGGGCGAGCTGGCAGGGTTTGGGTTTTGTGGGGGGGGGGAAGGTCTGGCCTCTGCGACGACACGGACAGCGACTTGAAAATTAACCACTCCGCTTTCTGCCGCACGGTCTGAAACCCCCCCCCCCAAAAAAAAGCTGGGAAGTTTGTTTCAGTATTCGGTCTGGAGTCGTTGAGAAGAAGTGAGAAGAAGGGAAATTGTTCACAATGTGCGAGTCCGTGCAGCATTATGCTGATGGAATGTAAAACAGCAGCTGAAGTGACAGTTCGCGTTACCCGTTCACAGGCTGATGAGAATCGAGTTAACCCTCCAGTAACTAAGTGTGTAATAATTGACTAACTGCACGGAATCAGGTTTGACCCTTGATTAACTCCGCACCGGAATAATGGCCTAATTAATGATAATTACATGCATATTATCCACATGGAAGTGATCCGGCCGTGAGATGCTGTTTGGTGTATCTGTCATGTTGCGGGGATGTCAGTCCGGTGGGAACAATGACAATGACGTTTGTTTTAGACTGGATGAACCCTGTAGTATTCCGGATGGATTCGAGATACTGCGCTCTCTCTGAAAGATGGATGGACAAAATCAGAACTGGAATTTAGGTGGCCATATTTCAATGTCAGTGTCAGTGTCAGTGAACTACGAAGAGGAACAACAGTGCAGCAATCCAGTTTCAAATCAATTGCAACATTCCACTTTTAGAAAGCTGACTGTCTAAAATTTTCTCAATGCATACAGGAACATCTACAGACTCCATTTTTTGCAGCCAAAATGCATCGTGGAGACAGGTTGACAGGCCACATCATTGGGATGTTGTAACTTTGCTTTCTCGTTTGAAAATGGGACCCAACACCAACTCCAACCAACGCTCCCATATAACAGATCAGAAGAACATACCTCTGCGTTAAAAATTGGATTTTTTGGCCTTTGGTAAATTTTTGACACGTTAAGAAAATTATGATGATTTGATTTTGTATGAAACGTTGGTGACCCTCAGTTTGGTCAAACAAAAGTGCAGAGATTGAAGAGGATTCATCCAGATTCAGATTCATGTTCTGCAGGCGGAGAGTCCGCTAGAGTCGGGGAGAGGGAGGGAGACAAGTTGATAAGATTATAATGGAAATTGCATTAAGCCATTAGTTCTGGGTAGATTGGTTTGTCAAGCTGAGAGCCTGAAGCGTGCATACCCAATGTACACCCTGTCAACTCAGCTAGAAACCTCCGCCTTCACCGCGCTCTCTCTCCTCTCTCCTCCTCAGAACGCGATGTGGGATTCGCATAGGCCTTTGCTTCTGCTTTGAGCTTTTTTCTTTCCTTTTTTTTGACGAAATTCAAATATCAGAAAAGTTTTAAATCCTTGAAGATGATCAACTCCGTATACACAGTGGAGCAAAACTGAAGTTAATTTTTCACGTTTTTGGTGACTTGTCATGGAATTAGACTGCAGAATCCAAGTCGCAAACATTCTATTCCATTTGGAAATTTAATGTCAAAATTTGCGCAATGTTTTGGGCCCATCATTTTTGGTGGATACATTGGAAAAATTTATAACACAAACTCTTCTTTGTTTTGGTGCACATTTTTTGACATGGCAAACAATTTGCTGATACCACAAAACTGGCCAAATACATGCATAGCAAACGGTAACTTTCGATTCGAATTGAGGAGTTGCGGGCGGGAGAAAGCTCTTTTGGCTTCCTTGGAGTCAGCAAACAAAAACGGTCTTGGGTGACAAATGTGGTCGAATTTAATGTTCAGCGAATTAAGCGGACACCTTGGACGAGAGTAATTGGTGGTTCCAGTGGCCAGACACACTGGACACAGCCTGCGGTGACGAAATCCTGTGTCAACAGATGGTTGGACGTGTGATCTTCATTTACAGGGCAGACCCGGAGAGAGGGAGGTGGCCTCGCACTGCAGAAACATTCAAAAACCCTAATGGCTAAAAGTCTGTAAATTTATCTCCCTTTCTATAAAGGCGAGTGGATCTTGAATTGTTCAGTGAAGTCAAGGCGTTTTCATTTGCAGTTTTGTGGAGTGAATGTGGGTAAAATGGAACCGGGTGTTTTGTAGTGCTCGAGTGGGAGTTGAGAAGGCAGGCGGGGAGGTATTGTTGTCGGGTGTTAACTGCTGGGGAGGCCGGGGAGAGGGGAGGGACCGACCCTGCCTCCTACTTCTCAACACCCCTCCAGGAACAATACCTGCAATCAACAACCATTACCTCAAGTGCCTGTAACAGTTTGCTATTGTTCACAGCCTCCGTTTCTTTATGATCAACACAGATTGCGTTTTGAACCACAGTGAGCCCTGCAGATTACTGTGCTCAAAACTCTTTGCCATTTGTGGATGAAAACTCTTGAAACTTTGAAATCAAAAGTTGGGGCAGATTTGGCGAGTGAGAAAAAGGGGGATTAAGAGTTGTGATCAAGTCACCATCAGACAAGAAAGAACTTGTGTTCAAACAGACTCAGGAGGTGACTGCAGAAGTGTTCAGCAGGAAAGCCAATCAACTTCCACAGGAGGCAACAATCAAAATTGCATGTCCAGTTGTCTGTGACGCAACATTCAAAGAAAGGTGGGGGCTTTTAAGCGGCCCTTTGCTGATCTTTGTTTCTATTCTTTGAAGTTTCAAGGAGACTGAACTGCACTACTGGACCCACTGGTTTCCTGCAGTCGTCCGCTGACTTCCCTGTCACTTTCACTGAAAGCTCAACTGATTGCGTGAACACGAACGTTCCAACAGCTCCCAAAAGTTGTGACTTGTTCTGTATTCGAAGGAAAATCCCAGAGAGCATATTCTCAAAACTTTTGGTCCTGCTTTCTTCATGGAGAGGGTTTTGGGAAAATCAAAGAAGTTGTTTTCATGCCGGCAAAAACAATAAAACTACAGGGAATTGCTCTCGCGCTGTTTCCATGGTTTGAACACAGGTTGAACCCAAATGCCAATTTCTTTTCTCACACCAAACAGAAGTTTGAAATGAAAAACGGTCAAACTAGCGTCTGGGCCAGAGTGACATTTGACCTGCAGAAGCGTCCAGAGTTACAGTCCCCAATACGTCCAGTGTGTAACAGTTTTGTAATGCACCGGTTCAACCGGGGGACCTCATCCTGAGAGCTCTTGGCAGATCTTTCTGCTACATCTCCCTCATTCTTCCACATGAATCTACCTGCATTCAGCGAGGTAACCAGCTATGTGCAGATCAGGTGGCATACCCCAGTTGGGGTAGCCATTACACCGCACCAATGGGGTGTACTCAGGGACATTACCTTGCGCAAGAATTTTCTCTCCCTCTGAAGGTTGAACTTTGTGATTTCTGTTGATTTTTCAGGTGTGTACGTGTCTGAACTGTGAATGCACAAAAAAGGTATTTTCCCTCTTTTGGTGCCTTGGTGGTGTACTTGTTGAGAATTTTACGTGAGTACGTGTTTGAACTGGGAAATTTTGTGAGTTCATTTCAGAACACCGGTGCCATTTCTTCTGAATTCCTGAAAATATTTTTACGGGGATCTCAATGAAGAGATGCCCCTATTTTTCTTTGCTTTCAAAATCAAACCTTTGCCAACTCAAAACGTGCTTCAAAGCCCAAAAAGAGAATCTCTGGCATCTGTTGTGATGTGTGAATCTGGAATTCTCACTGCGCGTCTATTTCTTCGCGTGACCTCTGCAGGAAGAGACAACAGGGCAATTCCCAATTCGCAATTCTCTCCATTACATTTAATTGCATAGTAGCTGTAATTTTTCTCTCGAGGTTCCATGCCCCCAGTACGCGACCATTGTTTGCCATTCTGGCCCCGGAGTGTATCTGCATTCTGTATCTAATGTGATGTGAAAACACAAGCTTGATACCCAGATGTGCTACCTTCGTCTTTTGTTCGTACATTTCCTCACTGCCAGAAAGAATGACAGATTTCAGGCATTTTTCAATGTTTGAATTTATCCTCTGAGCAGAGCAGACAATGTTTCTTTGCGGTCCGTCATCCAGAATTTGAATTCTTTTGCCACTTCCAAGCCTTTTTTCCAAAATGGTAAAAAGTGCGTTGAACTTGCATTTGGTTGCGCTGGCGTTTTACTCCAGGTTGGGCATTGGCCATTCATTTTCCAGCTCAAGTAAAAATCTTCGTCACTCAAGAAATTTTGACACAACAGGG
>JAAUYG010249991.1_pt1 | contig 11493 bp, 9 predicted proteins | sample 7278091 | NCBI WGS metagenome assembly JAAUYG01 (sample SAMN14350201, study PRJNA611818) | marine sediment metagenome | isolation source: surface marine sediment (0.6m) | place: French Polynesia: Moorea | collected 2018-08 | reverse complement strand
TTTATTTTAGCTTGAAATGTTAAACAACCACGTTGAGTACTATTTTTAACCGGCAAGTAATGTGAGCGATGCGTCAGGTTAGTAGCCGACAGGCTGCCTCCGAACTGCGTCCGTTGCGATTTGGTACCACAGAAGCTTTCTTGTAAGACCACCTGCCAAACAAGACCATCTTTTCAAGGTCTCATGTGTGGTCTTAAAATAGAGTGAACACTGTGTATGAGTTATTGTGCTGCACTGTGCCAATTAACGTATTTCTTAATCTGCCGTGTACAGCCAAGTTACTATCACCAACAATGCTTATAAAGGTTAACTCTATTATTTTCAGTACATCGGCAGCCTGGATGTTCCCCGGCCCAGTAGCCGTGTGGAAATTGTGGCCGCCATGCGAAGGATACGGGTAATAACCTTTCTACAGTTTCTGCTTTCTTGCCCTTGATCAGTGACCGCCGGTCCCAACACCAGAAACAAACCTTTCTCTTTTTTGCGTCCATCATGTTTATTGATCAACTGCCTTGAACTCTCACATTTCCATTAGCTGTGTCACAGTCACTCCCTGCAATACTAGCAAACAGCAGTAGAAGCAGAATCAGTTGATATTGTTTATATTTTCATTACAACACAAGCTTTTTTTGACCATATTAACATGATTAATGCAATACTAGTAATTGTTAATTTTCTTGATAACGATGTGATAAGTGACCCATCATGCTAAGATCTCTACCTGTATCAAACATGTTAAAAATCACAAGATTTGACTAGGTGACTTTAGCATGCTTAGTCATGTTAACCATGTTAATAGTAATGACCAGAGGGAACACATGTAAATTCTATATACTAGTATACAATACATAGCTGCATAGAACATTGTAGAACCAGCACATGTACTAGTACTGGATCATTTATTTTCATGCTAAATGACTTTGTTACAAAAGACTGGATGTTCTAATGGTCACAATTTATCATGTTTATTGCAGTATGAATTCAAAGCCAAGGCAGTCAAAAAGAAGAAAGTCAACTTCACGATTTCAGTGGATGGAGTAAAAATTGCCTTGCGTCGGAAGAAGAAAAAGGTAAAGATTTGGTAAACACAGTACCTTGCCTTAAGCATCTTGGGTGTATGTCTTATAGCACAACATGGTTAACATGTTAATGCATGAACATTTACAAATTTGGAAATGATCAGATGAGTGAATAGTTTGCTTCCTACTAGTAGGGACAGTAGGGCACCTAGCCCATTAGCAAATTTGCTATCTGGGTGTCCGTCACCATGGTCATTGGTCACCTATTGTGTAAAAGGTGAAAATAAACTTATGTATAAGTAGGCTGTAACTGGTAACATTGTACAGTGACCCTGTATAGTGGACACTGGAGAGGACACCCTCTCTAGAGAGGACATACAGTGGGCCCTCTCTTAAAGGACACTATAGAAAGACCACCCCTCTAGAGGGGACACAAATTATTGGCAACAAGTACTATGAATGTTTGTAATGCTCCCTATCACAAAAGGAAAAGCCGTGAAAAGGACACCTCTCTCTAACAACATGAACAAGGACAGAATTGTTTGGCAGAAGGGGTGTCCTTATTAGAGGGGGACTGCTGTATATGTATGCTAAAGTATTGCCAGCAACATGAGCAATAGCTGCCATGAATACATTTGTTGTTTCCTTTCATCCCAGAACAGGCCGCCTATCTAATGGTGTTAATGTATATACCAGTAGAAGTACAATGGTCACTGCGGTTTCAGATCGCTTTTATCATGTTTTAAGTCCAGATTTTTCTAGCCAAACGGGTAGTCTAAATTCAGGGACCACTGTATTTGAGAGGAGAGGTGTCCCTGCTAGTGGGTACTGCATGTATTGTATTAAATTGATGGACCACCTATAGAGTTACATGACGACTATTTTCTGACCAATCAGAGAGCCGCATTATAACAATATTACAGTTAAGGTCTAATGGCACTTTGTGATCCAAAAATAGTCTGAAATGAAGTTGAAGGGCTTGGAAATGAACTTGAGGCTTGAAGAAAATGACAATTTTATCTTGCGTGTGTCGAGACAAGTATTGATTAAATGATTATGGCGTCAAAAAGAGAGGATTTTGTCACACGGTAAGCACTGAAGCAGTCAATAGCTGAAGCTGGGAAGCTGGGGTCCTAATTTGCGGTTGTAGGGTATCGTTTACAGCAGGGAGGAATGGGAAACTAGTTCAAAGGCTCTAAATAGCTAGATGTATTGGGTGGTATCCCTAATAAAGGCACGCTGCAAATGCCAAAAGTACCATTTGCGTGATGTAATAATGGTAATTGTAGCACACTCTGAGTCTCTGATATTCAGTGTACCCATAGACAAAGATGTATTAAACAATGTTAAACATGGTAAAAGTTCTTCAGTTCTTTGCAAAGACAGTCCCAAAATAAATTGTTCTTTCACCATGTTCAGGATATCATGTACTGGGCTAAAGATGATGTTTACATGTATTTTCAATGTTTTCAGGATGTGCAATGATACGATACGATATGTACAACATTTGAACCACTACTCTATTGATTACGTTCTGTAAATCATGTCCACACTGTTAAGAAAGATTTACAGTAACTATGGTAACCTTAGTCCTATTTGAAGGTGGTTTTAAACATGTTAAAATATTTAGCTCATTTGCCATTTTTGTCACATGGAATTTTGGACTAAATCTAGATTCTTACAATATTAACTGATTATTGATTAAGGGTGGTCTTAAAATAAAGGGTTGCACCCTTTGTTTCAAGGCCGTCCTTGATTATAACAGTATCCGGCAGTCTCAAATGGACAGGATAGAGACACCACTAGAATTGGGGTCTTTGGATATTTTAATGTTTTTACAATGTGTTTAGAGATCGATTGCTTGACGCGTTAAACACATGTTGAATGTTACCATAAATGTTTTGTGTTGCAGAAACAAGATTGGGCGTGGGATGAAAGTCGACTCCTTGTGATGCACCACCCGATCTATCGGTAAGAAATTTGTCTATTCTGTCAGACAGCATCTGATCATGCTGATGAAGATGCCAGTGTAACCAATTAAATTTAAGCATTGATCAAGGAATGGGTATGCCAGAGCCATTAGTATGTACATATGTGATTAAAGCAGCGTATTTCATGTACCGGTATGTGTGCTATTACCATTTCAAAGTTTGGCACATTAAACGAAAATTTTTATGCCCAGTTACCATGGTAGGTCACCAGAGCAGTGAAATTTGAGACCACTGCAATGAGAGATCACCAGTCTTGAAGACTACTGTTGAGTCATCATTGAACCAGAGTCCACCAGACTTGAAAGACCACATTTGTATGGCCAATGGGGTGGTCTTTCAAGACAGGTTCTACTGTAATGTTTCAGAATTGTGACCATCTCAGAATTAAGAATTTTGGGTCTCAATATTGCTCGTCTTTCTTCCAGGGTTCCACTGTACATTAATATTTTGATTCTATCTTTTTGTCTCTTTTGGCATGGTTGAAGGTTCAACAATCAGCACATGATCCCTACAATCAATGCGTGATCACTAGTGTTCCGTATGCACTGATCCTGTTTTTGTGAGGACAAAAGGCAATTCCTTTAGTTTCTTCATTCTTGTCCTGAATGATGATCAAAAGAAAGGACAATTGTTGACACGAAAAAAATCTTATCCCATTAGCGTGATTATTGCTCTATCAATGGGCTCAATCTCTCTGGTTGTCTTGGGACTGGCCCCCAGCCTCAATACAGTATCGCCCGAAGCAACTCGGAGAGAAATGCCGGTAATTTTACGAACCCAGGCATTCGGTACCTAAGGTTTATCACATCTGACCCTCCAAATGGAAAAAAGGGCTCCATTCTGAGCCAGTTCCCCTTCTCATCGATTTGTGGGTCGGCGGCTATTTGCCTAAGGAGCCCGAAGTTCCCGATTGGTGCCAATTTGTGTATGATCAAACCCGTTATTGGGCGGCGGTCATCCAATTTCACCATGGGTGTGGGGTTTACCTACACAACCCGCCATTGGGCGGATTATTGAGGCATCAAAATGGCCACCGGGTTTCTGGGAGTTTTTACGACAGTGACCCACCGAGTGTTTGGGAGGGGGGGGGGGTGACATGGCCCCTAGTGGGGAAACTTCCCGAAATGGTGTCTGTGTTGCTTTTGTTGAGGTCCTCAAAAGGTCATACCGGGCTAGGCGTGTTATAGAATGCATAATTGGAAGGGTCGTACTCTAGGTCACATAGGCCACCACGACTGCCCTGCCACCGATGGCCTGATGCAAGTAAAGGTCAACCATGTAGCAGTCACGGAACCTGTTGAGTGAAGTAATTGGGAGAATTTCCTGACCGTAAGAAACCGCCGGTCCCATTAGTCTTGATGAATGAGCTTTGAGCAACGTCTGGGTTCAGAATGGCATCTCTGTCCACATGTTTCCGGGCTCTCGGATAAATCAAGCCCCGGAGTCCCATATATTTCAGGCTCAGCTGGATTATAGGACACTTTTCCATTATCTCCCTGGTTACCGTTCATCATTTTAATGGCTTGTGTACTTTACAGCTTTATTCAGGTTACCATGGTTACTTGAGTACAGCGGTCTGTATTGGTAATCATGCATTGTCATGGTAAATTGGTAATTTGCCAGTTAGAGTAACTTCAAGACAATTATGTTGTGCTTTCTTCTATAATCAACTTTAGCATGTTCAGGAAAAATATCCCAATAATCATCATTATGATGATCATGGTCACTAGAAACAACTATTTCAGTATCATATGCATACTGCATGTACTGTACTATAGTCCCATGTTATATTTATATATAGTAAGACATGTAAGAGAGGGACCACTGTATACCCTATGATACAAGAAATTATATATGCACATTATTTCAGATTCCAGGGATTGTGTTCTGCCTGTGAGCACTATAGCACTATCACCATATACTGATGATATGGACATTGAGTTGTATTGGTAAGCTCCTATAGCTGGCCTGTATCTCAGCCTTGCCTGTCCAGCACCATAATTTCCCCTGTCCTCCAGTGAAGGAAGCAAGTGGAGGGATATGGTCAATTGGCATTGTCACCTAAGCCAGGGGGGTCATTAGCCAAGGACTGACCAGTGCTACACCATGTACACTGACCTTGCTAACAGACACACAGACACCTTAACAATGCTTCAGGCTAGCTACACCCCCCATACACAGTGGTGACTCCATACAATAAGCCTGGCTAGGTCTTTGTAGGGCCTTCGTGACTTCCAAGAGAGTACCAGGTACTGCACTACGCAGTATACACAGATACCACTCCATACAGTGGCTCATCTCTTAAAGGACGCTTGTCCAGAGACAGAGAGAGCACCCCTCTAAATACTGTTGAAGGCACACACAAATTCCTGGCAGCAAGTACCATTGATCAATAGCAAGTGGTGTCCCCCCTCTTACCAAAGGATACCTCTCTAATAAAGACAGAATTGTTTGGCAGAAGGGTTTCCCCTATTCAGCCTGAGGGGGACTACTGTTTTCGTTAGTGTTTTATTTAAGTCACATTGGTCTGACCTGATGTAGTCAACTGCAATGGTTTACGTCCATGGTGAAACCATGAGAACATTATTATAATACATACAGTCAAACTTGCTCTAAAGCAGTACCACATGCTTTTAAAGACCACATTTTTGCAGGTCCCCAGGGGTATACATGTACTTTCCATTCCATGTTAGTGAACCTGTATATAAAGACCACCTGTGTATAAGGCTCATGTTTTCTTGGTCCCTACTCCCTAAGGGTGGTCTTTATGTACAAGTTTCCAATCCCTGCTTGTTGTTTAAACCTGTTAAACATTGTCAACAGTTAAAATCCATAATTATCTCAGACATGTAACATGTATATAGGACAGCCACATGTTTCTACACAGGCAGAGGATAAGTAATTTTTGAACTAATAAGTTTTCTAGAAACTTGCCGCCAGGGCGCAAGTTCTTGAAGATGCCTAAAATCTAAACTTGAATTTAACATGCCCATGCTTAAGTCACATTCTTAGCAGAATAGCCAAATCAAATTGCTGATATTGGTGACTTAAGTGAAAACTTAAAGACTTAAGTATTTTTAAGAATGCCAGCCCTGAGGCTGTTACACGCTAGAGGCTCCCCGCAGTGCTGAGAGTTCACAACCAGACAAGACAATTGCCGGGAATGCCCCATCCCTCTGCTGTGCTCAGTCAATGATTCCCTTCTTCATGTTCTTCACCGGGGTTCAGCCCGGCTCCCAGCCACAGTTGATCAAGCCTTGTTCAATGTTGTTCGCAGCTGGCCAAATTCCATTACACGAAAACTCCATTTACGGAACCCAGGCTTCAGGGGGGGAAGCTGGAGGCCGAGAATGGACAAGTCCCCCCAAAAAAAGGAAATTTTTTTCAAGTTAGAGATGTTAGGGCCTTGGAGGGGCATACACATGTAGCCCTGGTAACATCAGGAGGGTAGGGGGAACTCCTGAAAGAGAGGTCCAGGAGACATTGATGTAGACAGTTGTTGCTGAGGGAGTATCAGGATTCAAGCTGCTCCTGGAAAGTCATTAAGACATATTGGGTGCAGACTACTTCAGTGATTGCTTGCAGTTCGGTGCACTTGCCGTTCATCATGAAATAAAGGCTGTTTTTTTTTTTGTTTTTTGTTTTTTTTTTTCAACTTAGACTCAAAGTTGTTCTGTACTAATACCGGTAATCTGTAGTACATGTGGCATGCATGCTGCTACATTTATACCGTCTCTCAAGACTGGTAGTCTTTGGTGACAGGCTCATTTACACTGAAATGCAGGACCTTCTACTGTTCTAGGCTTCTACCAAATACTATCATGCTGGTCCTTCAAGACAGCCCGGGGTCTCTCATGGCAGTGGTCGCTCAAGACAAGCGTCACTGTGCATTCCTTTTGAACATTTAGCCAATGCAATGTACTCAACTGAGATCCCATGTGCATCAGAGATCCCATGTACTGACGTACATGATATATTTGTGGTTGAATCGATTGATATTTGTGCATATCCTGGTATGTCATGTACCTGTGGTAACTGTAATTCAGCTCTACAGCGTGTACAGTGGTTCCTCTTACTAAGTCTTTTACATGTTTTACAAAGCCATCCGTTTATGACCACCTTAATCATGTTAATCATGTTGATTGTAAATTTATAAACCATTGAACATGTTTAATTTGGTCCCAAGCTGCAAGTTTGTGTCCCATTCATGTTGAACCTTTGTTTCAGGACCACCTGCCAAACAAGACTACCGTTTTGAGGTCTCATGGGTGGTCTCACAATAGAGGAACCATTCTGTATATATGAGCATAGATGATGCACTAGTAGTCTGCATTCAAATACACAATTTGAGTAGAAACGATACAAAATTATTGATGGTTGTTTTTTTCTTCCAGGATATTCTATGTGTCTCATGACTCGCAGGACCTGAAGATATTCAGCTACATCGCCCGAGATGCCTCGTCCAACGTGTTCCGATGCAATGTTTTTAAAGCATACAAAAAGGTATGAGTGCTGTTCAAAAATACTTTTATATATAGCATATGTACATGTATTGGATTTCCACAAGTATCGATCTATACATATATACTGTGGTCCACAGTCTACATATGTGTGGAGATGTAAACATGCTACAGTAGACCGTCTCTTAGTGGCTACTCTCAACAGAGGCCACCCACTCTAACATGGCCATAAATCTTTACCGCTACAGCTATTAATGTGTCTATGTCTACTTCTACCTCTCACCAAAAGCCACCTGTCCAGTGTGGACAGTGCACTAGTATAACATGTAAATGGCAAGTAGGGTGGCCTTATTAGAGAGGGACTACTGTTAGGCGAGTTGAATCCAGATTTACAACTGTTTACCGTGTTTACTTCTGTGCTGACCAAACAAGAATAGTTTCAGCTGGGTCCAGGGTTCAAAATTAACCGAAAAGTAAACCGTCCTGAAAACCATCCCATACCATAATCATCGGAAGCTCTGTCCCAAAATGGTGCACTTGCTTCAGTATGGTCTGTAACGTGAAAACCTTTCAGAGCAAAGTGGAGTGATATTTGGCACTCGGCTACATGAATACAGTGAAACCTGTCTTAAGAGGCCACTGCCATGAGAGACCACCTGTCTTGAAAGACCAGATATTCTTGGCAGAAAGTCATTCATTTCAAAACAATTGAACCTGTCACCAAAGACCACCTGTCTTAAGAGACCACATTTTTATGGCCAATGGGGTAGTCTGGCAAGACAGGTTCTACTGTAGCACATATATGGAATTCCTTTAACCTTGTAGTCTTCAAGCCTACAAGGTTATTTTAGGATCAGTTGGTGCACAGTTGTGTAATGTTTGCATTTGTCACGTGAGAATGTACCCGTCGGTGTCACTCAGAGCTTCAAGGTTCATGGACCTCTTGTTGCAATGCATCTTCCAGATTCTAAGATTTACATCGCTTACAGGTTACATGCATGCACATTATGATGCAAGACATTTTTACGTCATTTACTATCATTACATCCCTGGCAGAAGCCATCGTGTTGCATCAGCATTGACGTGACATGCAAAGCCCTGTTCTTTGGAGCCGCAGAGTTATCGTGGTTATATATGGATATGGGCACAACCTCCGAATCCCTCCTTCATCCCTTTCTGCTGCCTAAGTGTTTAAAAGAATTGTTACCGAACATCCTGCACACCGTTTTTTTTCCCTTATCACGGAAGCAGCAATGCAGGAAAAGAACCTGGCATGTTGAATTCATCATACCCAAAGCTTGATAAGGCTGTATCTTCCCGTTTTTAAAGTTTTGTATAAAATACGGCTCTGCAGTAAAAAATAATAAGATGTCAAAAACGGGAAGAGGAAGCTGGTAAAAACGGCATGACAGATGAGGCAATTTTGTGACCGTAGCTGTGACCGAGGGGAAGATCCTCCATTATCTTTGATCCCAGGGTTCCATTACCTCTGATTACGGGAAAGGTGTCTCTGGATGCTAGGGACCTTCTTTTGTCGGGAGATTTTAGCCTAATGTCAAGAAGATTAGTAAATTATGACAGGTGGAAGATAGTTTGTGTAAGCGCAGAGAAAATGATTGGTGCTAGAAATTAAAATCTTACACAGGATCTGTCATATTTGTGTGGGTCGGGCGTTATTGCACAGCCCTGGAAATATCTTGGTGTTAACGTGGTTGCCCATAGAAACAGATACATTAAGACACATGTAGCTATTTATAACTAGTAGAATGTCACTTTTACGCTTGCACATGTGTGATCCCGGCTATTTTAGACCCCCCCCCCCCTCCTATTTTAAAACTTCCGGTCTATTGCTATTTAACATGTTTAAGGCTGGCCATCAATGATATCTTAAGATCGTCTCAACCAACCAGCCCCTGGTACGTTCCGGACCTGATAAAGCAATTACCACCTGTTTTATCATGTTTATACTTGATGTGGCGCAAGATTTTACATGTATTGCTGTCGACACATGGCCCACACATAGCCAACTCTTGAGAAATGATTATCATCAACACAACATGATCAATGATTCAAATCCAATACATCAGACAGGCTGCCTGAGCTCAAAACCAAACATTCCTCAACTCAGGGAAAAACAGTGATCCCTCTCTTTTAAAGACCACCCATGTGAGCATGGGAAAGCAGTCTTATGGTCTTAATACAAATCTTTGCTATTACATGTATTACCCGGCCGGTATACAATACAAAAGTGCAAGTCTTTAGGTCCATGCAAGTCTTATAATGATTAAAGGTGGTCTTGAACCATTATAAAATAGAGGGACCACCGTACATGAGATATTTTAGGTGCAGGAACATGAGAAAACCATGGAGACACATGCAATATCTGATGTCCAGTGCTCGACAGCCAGCGGCGAAGAAATGAGATCCCAACTCAAGGGTGGAAAATATTGCCAACAGGGAATGTAGAGTTTGACGATTAATAAGATTTTTCAGATACTCCTCACAACAGGCAGATAAACATGATAAAAGGAAGATGAAGATAAAATGCTTTAAAAAAAGACTGGTGGTCTACCCATTGTTATGCGAGCGGCTCCGTTTAAATCATGCTAATTGCTACAAAATATATCTGACAAGTGATGTTAGCCATGAAATGTTGACGTGTTACATATGTTACTAGTATAACATGTACAGTATAAGAGAAGCAGCCTTTGAATTTGTATTCATAGTCGCAGGAGTACCAGGTATTTGTGGAAAAAATTTTCATTTTGTTAGGAAGGGTGGCTTGTGTATAGACCATAGACTAGTCGGTGAACATGCTATGAACATCATCAACATGAAAGAGGCCTTAGCAGTGTCATGGAAGCAGTGATGAATACAGCAAGACATTCCTGGAAAGACCACCATAGGGAGTATTAGGGACCAACTAAATGTGGTCCTTATACACAGATGGTCTTTTTATGCAGGTTCAATAACATGAAAAGTACATGTACATACCCCTGGGCCTGGGGACCTGTAAAATGTGGTCTTTATACATGTTATAAGCAGGTGGTCTTTATAGAGGTGGTCTTTAGAGCAGGTAGACTGTATAACTATAACCACGCTTTAACATGTTTAGCCAAGTTATAGCCTATTGAGTTCCACGTAGCTGGTTTGGCCAGTTTGTGCCCAGTCTAGAGGAATTTCATATTCGTCACTTTTTCCGCACATTGTTTGGCCCCGTTTAGCCACCCCCCTCGGCCCTGGTGCAAAATTCGCCATACTTTCGTGTTAGCATTCCTTGTTTATCTTATTTTTTATGCTACATTTTTGCAGTCTAATTTACGTAGGCAGGGGCCGATCATCATTGACATAAGCACGATAAGGACCCCAGTCCTCCCACCGCCACCCCCCAGCTTTCTAACCCATTGGTGTTCTGGCTACATCGATCAGTGCTGGTGTCTTTCAAGACTCACCCCCTCTCTCTTACCACCACCCCATTCCCTGGACTTGGGTGACAGAAATAATATTTACCTTGTCAAATCACTCCCCTGTGAGAAGGATAATATTGTCCTCGGGCTTTCCTCGATAGCTGTGAGCATGGTGAGATCGCCTGGATATGATACAGTTGCCCCGAAAGGTTTGCCGACTGTCTGCAGATCTGATTGCAACTTTTGAAGTCTGCGCAGTGGCAGTAACAGTATCAAGCCCTGCAATTTAAGACCCCTCACTTTTAAGACTTCCCTCTATTTTAAGACTGTCCATTACAGTGACACCATTGTTATGCTTTCAATATACCGTATATATCCTAATAGAAGCACAGTGCGTGGGTGCGCGTCTATTAATTTCAACAATAAAGCCTGTCACCTGGTATCTACAGAACACATATATACGCTGAATTTGATGTGATGTGTTTTTTGCAGCAGGGGCGTGCGCGTCTATTAGGACAGAGGGGTGCAGAACTGGGCAGCAAAGGTTATACTTGGAGGGAAAAAGTACGATCACGTGTCTCCACTTCTGAAAGAACTGCATTGGCTGCCTGTAGTG
>JAAUYG010073078.1_pt1 | contig 11493 bp, 5 predicted proteins | sample 7278091 | NCBI WGS metagenome assembly JAAUYG01 (sample SAMN14350201, study PRJNA611818) | marine sediment metagenome | isolation source: surface marine sediment (0.6m) | place: French Polynesia: Moorea | collected 2018-08 | reverse complement strand
TAGATCATGTTATATGCCGTTTGATATATATGACCACTGGTGCATGCCGAAAGGGCATGCACCAGTGGTCAGCCTGAGTAAAAGTCACTCCGAGGAATGACTCGGAGTGACTTTTACTCAGGCTGACCACTGGTGCATGCCCTTTCGGTATGCACCAGTGGTCATATATATCAAACGGCATATAACATGATCTAGGTATGTATACACGCATACCTATGTCAATAAGAATTAGTTTGAGTCCGGTGAAAATAATCATAGCAACCGCAATATATGGCATCAACAGTTCCCAGTCACGGACGGTATCACAATCACAGAAAACGGCCTGTTAGAGTTTATGGAAATGACACAAAGTGGCTTGGCGTGGAAACGACCTGTTGTAACCGAAGGTCAGGTAACGAGCAGTACGGTTGTTATTCTTAGTGCACCTTGTCACCTCAAGGTCACCAAGGACGCGAATCGTCGCCATTTTCGGCTCATTCTTGCTCAATCTTCCCCCTTCTGTAGCCGCTCGTGATGATGACCATTTTGCCAGCGTGACAATATGACTTGAAGTCTCAAACCCTGGCGACAGCGTCTGACGTCAGAGGGTGGAAAGGAACAGTGTCGGTGGGCGATAATTACAGAGATAGGCACTTGGCGAGGCAGAACGTGGCAATACATGTACAGACGTCAGGAACTGACCAGCTTTTGTGTGACAACACAACCCCGGAAAGGCACGAGACCCCCGGAGTGCATGGCGCATTGAATTCCCTCAGCCCTCGGCACCTCGTCTCTATATGCTAGCGCTGGCCAGTCAGTTCTCGCTGTCAGGTGGCCATTGCCGACCGTGGGAGACTCGGTGACTGCGTGAGAAGTTCGTGGATCCCTGCCGACCTGTCTACCACAGTAATGTCATTTTCTTCGTTAGAGGAAGTGTCTCCTCCCAAATTGCTGCCGGTGGTCGGCGGTAAGTTGGAAGGAGACAGTGGCCCGCCACGACTACAAACACGGCTCCCCTTCCTCTGGGATCATTTTGTTTTAATTTCTCCCTCCCGGCTGCCGCCTGGCTGGTCTGGTTAGTTTTCCGCCTGATTCATTACTCGATCTCGTTAGCAATCCCAGGACCTTTTTTTCGTTTCTAGTTTTCCCTCTCCGAAGAGGGTGGAGGAACGAAGAGGTGAGAGCTCACTATTACCGTTTGTGTGGCAAAGGCAAAGGCCGGATGGGTGGTGTCCCTTCTTAGGGACCACCTAGAGACTAGCTGACTGAGGCCCAGTAGCAGATAATAGCAGTGTCCCTTTATCTGGATCTGTACAGACATAAACACAGATTCCCGCAAATCTCTCTGACTCCCAGGTGCAACGGGACGATTTTTCGTACTATTGTTTGATTATGTAGCATGTTGGGTGTTGGGGGACTCTTATGCAGAATCTGTTGCTTATTTGCGTAGGCTAAACAGCCGTAAGCCCACACACAGGGAAAAACGATAGGTGGCGGTTGTCCTAGTGTACTTTACACGCCGCCAATAGATGCCTAGGCTCTCCCCAGGCGTCGCCAGATGTTACAAGTACTGTACCCAAGTAGCGCCCTCCAGCGGCCAGTAACGGCAATGTGACACAAAGGTACACACAGAGTTGTTACTCAGTCCTTAACCTTGCCCCAATAATCAATCTAATGATCAATGACACGCGCGTGAGAATCCATTCACCAGATCGTTGAGCGTTCATGGATTTGATAATTTGTTCGCACATTGTGCCGACAGACTTCACGTCACGACCGAAACGGATCATACACAATGACTGTATTCTGTATAGTGTGCAGCGAATTATTAACTATAAACACCATCATTGCATGCAGCATACACTTCTACGTTGTTAGATCACACAATTCTTTATGTTGTTGATCGGACAACCTCATTCAATTTGTCGGAACGATACAATGTGAGTCAGTGTCATCATATTATCTTTTTGTTGTTCTTATCTTTTTTAAGAAGTGCGTACTACATTAATTTCACACAAAACCATGTAAATGTGGGTTTATGTTGGACGAAACTGAAGAAAGTTTTCATCTCTGAGATGTACTGTATGACCTTTTAGCGTTCGTCCTTGGTTACAAGTTCAAAACTTAGTTTAGCCTTTTGATTTTGTGTACTTATTACGAGTTTACGCTATCAAGTACATCATTGTTTGTAACATATTATAATTATGGCATTAGACTGCTGACCCCTAAATACTGAATACTGCTAACGCAGATTCCCGGGCGCAGATTGTCAATTTATGTGGTGATAATCGGGGGGATTTGACGCCACAAAATTTGCAATATGGATAGTCGGTCTCACTAGGAAGTCAAACTATACTTGGTCATATGACTACCCTTAACCAATCACATTCCGTCATATAAAGCTTCGACCAATCACGAGGCGTCACGGTTTTCGTGCCTTTTTCCTTTCTCTCAGGTATCTTAAGGGTAAGGTAAAAGTCTATTTGCAACCGTCAGGTTGGATTGTACAATTCAATTTAAAAACATAATACAATACAAAATATGGCACGTCATACAAACATTACACGTTAACATCTGCTATGGAATCAGTTATCTTCGCAACAGTTTCCCGCCAAGGGCTTTAACATACTCGCTATCGCTACGTTTAGCGAATTTAGTTAGTGATATATTTTATTTTGATGCAAGAGGCACACCACACATGCAGTAGTTACAATGTACTAAGCGCCATGTAGAAACAAGGGAGGACTTTTGGCATTATAGCAGAATACCAGCTAGAACTACCCAATAATTTCAGGTATCAAGTACAGAATTTTGGAAGCATGTATGTTCCAACTGTCAGAGTCAAGATGAATGGTCCGGGTCCTGAGGTAATCAGAACACCGGCAGCCTGTCTGAAATATCGCCCGAAAATCTGTTACCCCACAGCCGCGGACTGGGAGGGGGTGCTGGCCCACGGCAGTACGCTCACTGAGTTTTAATGAATGGCGGATCAAAGCACGAGTGTCGCCAAGAATACGTGTCGCCGGGCTCGGCGACCGGCCCCCCTGCCCTGAGCTGATAACGGGACCAAGGCAACAGAAAGCCATGTGTCTCTGGAAGCCCAAAACGCACGCTGCTGGCGGGAAGCCACAGACACAGGCAGCGAACTGTGGCTTTCCGTCTCGGTGCCACGGCACCACGAGGGAACCGACTGCCCCCCCCTCTCTCTCTCTCTCTTTCTCTGTCTCTCTCTGTCGCAGTCATAGAATCAAGGCTTCTTTTACTTTGAAGTGTACATTAGGAAGCTTCGACCCGCGGAAATGACTGACAGTTAACGAATTAATTCGCCCTGCCCGTTCCTCATTGATCGCTCACAACGTCTGGGAAGTATTGACCTTAAGACTTGTCCTGGACCTCAAATGTCCCCAGCTGCAAGTGATAGAAGACCGAGTCACCTCCACCCCCAACTCCCCACCCAACCCCAGGGGACTACCTCAGTACTCGCACTTGCTTCCAGTCACCTGGGCTTCATTCTGTGTACCCCGCCTCCCTCCGGTCCTTAACTGGGAAAGGCGGGGTTCACGGACGGGTAGCAGAGCGACCCAGAACCTCTACATTAGTGCAGGAAAGCCTTTGATTTCCATCAGCTAGCACGTATTTCAAAGAATGTGACAAAGTCAGACAGACAGAGGACTTTACATTGGGTGTGATAAGCTAATGGAGACCGAGGGCACTTGTCCATTACTGGGTTCCCTCCTAACCACAGCCACCGCACGCCTGACATTGCCCCTCTTAGCGCCTTTTGCATGCGCATGCATTCTTACATTGCATAACGTCTGTCCGAGGGCTTTCCAAGCCTCCTCCGGGAATTCAACACACGCATGCGGCACTTCATTTGCGTAACAACACCATGCATTGCGCCAGCCGTTGCAGCTACAGAGAATGACATTCCGGCATTCTGTACCCACAGTGACACTTTTTTTGTATAATCGTTTAATATCATCATCTTACCCCAACCCTTTAAAAATTACGGCTTTCATCATGTTCATGGTGTTTTATGCAAGAGGGCAATTCTGCAAGAAAGCCTTGATATTGAGCATATCTTGTAATCACCGACTAGGCCGCTCTCTTCGCACTGTCTGAAAGTGAAAGGTACACGCAACATCCGTTTGACAATTTTGCCGAATGTAAGACACGAGTACAAACGTGTGCAGAAACGATCACAGCGAGTCCTTTGGCTTTCTATGGTGCGCCGAGATACCATTTGCCGTTGCGGGATGCATAGCCGCTGGGGGATGCTAGCCGTCTACTCGGAACCCTGTGTGGTCCCCGCCGGCCACACAGCATTGCAACTGGGTCATAGTGATGCTATAACAGACAAGTGTACTGTACACAAAATTGCCATAAACTACGATGCCCTGACTGTATGCCACTAGCGTCTACATTTTATATTGATTTTTTAATTAATCAGAGTTTCATTTTAACTTCTGCAGAGCTCTGTCGCCCGGTTTTGCTACCCGCCCTACATCACGGAACGTCTAAAAGACAAAACCAGAAAAGACTTCCGCACTTTAACCACAAATCATAGCAGAGACCTGGCGCCTGGTGTAAAGCTCCACGTCGCTACAATCGCGAATATTTATTGGACAAAGCAAATGTTCGTGTTCGTTTTCGTAACAAGCAACAGTTTGTTACGACAGGGACTTCTGAACCATCGGGAATCAATCATCCGCTGTGGCCAGCCGGAGGCCAAGTTGTCGACGCTCGGCAAACGCAGAGTGCTGACTTGCTGCCGAGCCGGCCAAGATTGATACCCTTTCCCCGGGCGCTACTTGCATCAATCGCGGAGGCGGGCGAAGTTCAGGAAGTTCCTCCTGATGTATTCAGCTCCGTACAAAAAAGCGAGCCGTGAGACATGGATACACTCATTATCCGTGGCCGTGTCTTAGCCACAGGTCGCACAAAGCAGTGCTAATACGGTGCGATATAAGAGCGGTGGACACTAAGACGGGAGACGGGGGATGGAGTGGGTGCCCCCCAAGGGGGGGGGGAGGGGCTATTCGGTCTTCCCGACATTGACGGGGACCCTAGGGAGCAATTCTACAGATTAAAGAGAGGAATCTCAGCCAAAGTTTCTCTGTTTTATTCAGCGTTTCCACAGTTCTCCAAACTCGATCTCGCATGCGTTTGGTCGGTAGCTACAGCAACTTGCTTGAATGTCACATCTACCATGACAATGTCAGGAGATTGTTATCGAACTAGTACTTCTCTGCAGGCATGGCATAGTCACACCAGACCAGTCTAATTCCTCCCAAATTCAACGGGAAAGACCATCTCCCCCACAGATCACCATTCTCGCGCATTCCTCATTCCTCTTGTCCATACCCCGGGTTGCCTTCCATATTTCTGGCCGTGATATTTTAATTAAAGCCTACCGTTTTACAGCCGGTGATTTCCTGGCGCGGTAGTTTTCTCCCTTGGAGCTGGTATCCAACCCTGACACCAAGGAAGGAGGTAACTGATATGCCATACACAGCTCCCGATGCCAGCGGCGGTCGCCTCTCCGCTATGGCGCGCGCCACCCCACCTCGTTAGCTCTCCCACGTGAAATGATGTCCCGGTTATGAGAGGAAATGGAAGGGCAGGATAACTAGAATTTGAAATACGAGATTGTTATATGAAGAGCAGGATGGTGAGATAGCGACGGCTATTTGTCAGGCGGACGGCGTGGTAGCCTGGGACCCGCCCAGGCCGCGGTAGCTAACGAGGAGGCAGCTCTCTCGTTGGACCTGAGTAGTAGCTGACACAATACCAGACAGAGTATACCCGACACTGGGCACAAATGACGTATTATCCCCAGTCAACTCCGCTGCCTAACGGCACTATCTACCGGAAATAGTCTGCTTACTGGACAGCTGAAGTTTGATTGTCTATCTGGTATTTCTGATTGTACTTGGGTTCAACTCCGAATTCAGTCTACACGACCTACCCTGAAATTGCAATGCAGTGTAGTTTTTGTAAGTTATTTTGATATCCTGAACTGATAAGGTAACGCAACAAATGAAACGCCCACAATACGATACTTGAATATCATGATAAAGGCGTTACATGTATACGTATACATTATCTGGTAGCATATCTTTTCTGCTAGCCAGCAGTGGATACGATTACAAACTGGAGAGGTTTTCGATTATAATCGTCTGAAAATAAACCTGACTTGGTCTGTGATTCTAAGGTTACGACTACGGATACATTGTATTTTGTTAATGTGTAGACTGACTGTAGACTCTAAGTCAAGATCTAGAGCGTTTCGGTAAAGTTCCCTTTCGGGCAGAGGAGTACCCACTTAAATATTTCCCATCTTTGATTTAATGGAGCCATTATAATACACTGTCAATGTGCATGTGACCCAATCAGTATCCAAAGAACCAAGAATTGATCGCCCAAACAGTACATGTATGCCAGTATATGGCACGAAATGCCAATAAGAATGCAAACAAATGCCACCAGTAAATATAAACTTTGCAACCATTTAGACGAATAAGAGGAAGTGATGGACGTGACTCTAGAGTGAAATTTAGGTAGTTGTACATGCATATCTGAAATTAAACATTACGCTCACGTGGATCAACGAACATTTTAATGTGGTGCTGAATCAGAACAATTTAATATGAAAACAAACATCCGTGGATCATAACCCATATGGGAGGAACAACAAGCATTAAGAACAATTTATTGCACACGACTATTGTAGGGCCTCTGTATATTAAATATTCTGACTTGTCAGTTTCTGATGGATGTGCCATCCACAAGAAGATATACAGCCACCCTCTTGCCTGTCATCTGTGTCATTTACGATAGTTATAGATATCCCGCTTTGTGGTGTGTGGGTGCTGCTGTGGTCAGTGGTCAGGCTATACCGGCCTCTTTTACATATTGCCATTTCATCTAGTGACTGCAAAATGCCAGTGAATGACGTCACATAATGGTCCTATTACCGGGCAGGTGCTGAGGCATCTGTGAGGTGCATGGTTATCATTTTGCTTTCCTGCATATTATCAGCCATATGCCACCCGTATGTCTGGCACATGAAAGGCTGAGAAAGGCATCGCTGGATTTTCTATTCAAACCCTTTACAGTCGGTTTATCTGCAGCAGAAGCTGCCCCCCGAAGAGCAGAATACGGGTTCTTATCAACTGAAAGGGCACAGAGAAACTTAGGTGCCCTTCTTATGCATGTTATGCTTGCACAGAGAACACACATGGAAGAGTAACAGATTGTGATTCTAAAGGTTCTTGGACTTTCTGCAGCACTAAGTATTTTGCACATCCCTTGGTTTTGGTAATATAGGACGAAAAGCATCAAAGGTCAACATTAAAATTGCAAAATGGAGCAGAATGTCATCCGCCACGAGCTTCTGAGACTAAGGGGATATTAATCCTTAGATATCAGTGGACGCAGTGTATGGCATTCCTTAAATACCCATGCTTCTTTCGGTTAGGCTATTGTCTCAGTGGCTAGTAATCCTGACAATTAACACTAAACTCCAGACAATTAACACTTAGTCTAACTCCATATCTGGACAGAAATAAAATTAAGTGAAATGAATCTTTTGTTGAATGTCTCCTTGTCCTAAAACAAAATACACATGTCTTCTGCCAGAGGCTAGGCAAGAAATACATGTACAGTCACAGAAATAAAACCAGGGGGAACAAAGTATTGAGAGAAAAACTGCAAGTCCCGCGGCGAAGCAAAGATTGGTGGTATACCCATACCCACATGCAACCTTGATTCGGAATTCGATGTAAACAGTAAATACATGTACTCAAGATATCTGGGGGTACGACCAAAACTCAATAGCACATCCACAGTGACGTGGCAACGATGTCATTCCATCTGCTACCTTCCGTTCCTACACCTTGCTGCCTTGCACTGTGTTTGGCATAGATCATCGGTCAATATGGTTGTCACACAGATACACAATAGGTATTTCTAGATCTGCTGGCTTATGTCAGCAGAGCTACTGCCGTGGCGCGGACGTCCGTCCACAGTTCGTCGTCTGTAAAACGCGTTTCCTCGGAAACTTTCAAGGGAATTCATGCCTGGTCATATATTTTTTTTTTTTGATGTGAGGTAGATATCCACCATATGTCCAGAATTTTGGTTTTGAAAACATTTTGGAGTTGTGATTGTTAATGATTTGTTGTTGTTGTTGTTGTTGTTGTTGTTGTTGTTGTTTTCGTTAACAAGGGAGTCCATTTCAGAACGCTACTTCTCCTACAGTTATGATTCTTTTTCAACCAAACTTTTTCTGAATGTTTCCTGTGGAAGTTCTCGCGAAACTTACTTATATGAATGTTGATTGTCGACTATCTTGGAAATGGCTAATCGTAAAGCAAAACAGAGTGAAATTTGGGACTCTGGAGTAGTTATAATATGTACAAGATGCTGAATGTTTCCTGTGGCGGTCCTTACAAAAGTTACCTATTGCGATTTTGATATTTCTAATTTTCACGAAAAGATATATTTTTTCTTAACATGGGACCCTAAGGTACTGAAAATTTCAGACACTACTACTCCTACAGTTATGATTCTTTTTCAACCAAACTTTTCTAAATGGTCCCTGTGACAGTCCTCACACAAGATGCTGATAGAAAAATTTTGAAATTTTAAATTAATATTTGTTTGGAAAAAGATTGAAATTTAACATTGAGAACAATGGGGAAATTTCAAAACACTACTCCTACAGTTCTGATTCTTCCTTTTCAATCAAACGTTTTCTCAATATTGTGTGTAACAGTTTTTACAGAAGTTACCTGTTGGGATTTTGAAATTTGAAATTTCATTTTTTTTTCAAAAGATTGAACATTCATCACCATGGGACCCTATGGAAGTGAGCATTTCTAAGGTCTACTCCTCCAGTTACAACTCTTTTTTCAACCAAACTTTTTCTGAATGTTCCTTGTGACAGTCCTCATAAAAGAAAAGGAAAATTAAAAATTTCAAATATCTTGGAAATTAAAAAAAGATTGAAACATGACTAAAATTTGGGACCCGGGGTCCGATAGCAGCATATATGAATTATGTTTAACCTTGTTGTGTTCAGTGTCTTTTGGGGGTCATTGAGTGTAAATAAATATCTAAATTTGGAGGTTAACTCAAAAACGAATTGTCTGTACAGAGAAATAAACTAAAATTTAGAACTGGAAACACAATCAAAGCATATAAAGAGTAATTTGACCTTTTAGCCCTTAATGTCATTTTGGGATCATTTGGTGCAATTGTCTGAAAATTGCCGTTAACGCGAAAACAGCTGCCCGTGGAGCAAACCCAACTTAAATTTGGGACTTGGGGTCACCAGTAAAACATGAATGGAGTGACTTTGACCTTGTATCATTTAAGGTGATGTGAGGGTTATTTTGTGCGATTGTTTGACATGCCTGACAATGTACTTGCTGCTGAATGTCATTGTTATCAATCATATCCTCAAGGCCCATGGGCCTCTTGTTTTCTGAAAAATTTCTGAAAATTCATCTGATCAGTACAGCATTTAAAAAAATGTTTGAGAGTGTTAACTTAACCTATTTTAGTTGTTTCAAGAGAAAAACCAGTGAATTGTGACAATTTCAAATTGTACATCTAAAATACACGTGAGAACCAGTTTGGCCCATAGTGCACTGCCAAACCGATAGACACCTAATTACCCGCAAAATGAGGTGGCATCCCAGCATTGCACATACGTATATAACAGGAAATTTATCGTTTACGATCAATTCATCAGATACAAATATTCAACTTCCGAGAAATCATTTTCAAACTCTGCTTTTCTACCGATATCATTGACTCTGTGTAGGTTATCAAATATGACAGACAATAAGTGTATAACGCAATATTAGCTCCTCAAGATACATGCCACAGTTCACTGAAAATATTCAACACTGGTATGGAATACTTCATAAACATGTGGAAATATGACTTGTGATCAAAATTATTATTCCATTGACTTCACTTTAATTTATATACATAACCCAAGAGAGAAACTGGTCGATAGTGGAGCGTTCTACATATGACTTCCCACAAACTTTCAAAGGCACCATAGGATTTAACTACAATCGATTGCTAGATATAAAAGTATTTTACTTTTCAAGGCCACTCAAGGTCAGCTCTATTGGTAGCATTACACGTTCCATATATGTCTCTCTGCTTGTATTGAGTTGGATATAGGTTGGCCACAGCTTTACTCCTTTCTGCGGCTTAATTATTTGAAATATGAGTGACCATAGAAATTTCACCCTTTAGGGTCGCCAAACGTCAATGTTAGGCTTTGCATACACCACCTTATTAATGTGTACTGGTAAGCATATAACATTTGTATCTTGCATTGCTTGCCCGCTAAAGCAACTGGTTAATTTCTTATAATTAGATAACACATTCGCGCCACTTCCCCCATACCCAGGGAATACTTATTGTTTCAAAACTGGTTCAGACAAACGCCTCCAGCCAATATTGAAGTTGACTGGTGTAATATGTTATTGTAATATTTTGGGCATGGACACACCTGGAAACAGACTGACAATAACAGTGAAGCAAATAACTCGCCCAAAATACTTAGCTGACGTAATTGCGTGTATGTTATGTACATGTATTTGCAACGCGTTGCTCTGCCTGATCAGACTTCTGTTAAAACCTTCCAGACGCTTCCAGAAGCTCCAGAGACAAAACAACACATTTGCTGTCTTGTCTTTCTTCTGATATAACCTCTTAAGTCTTTTTCGCGACCTTGATCTAATAATAGGGGGTGATGCGTTGACCAAGTGGTAAGAAGTTTGTCTTCAGACCGATAGGTCTCGAGTTGGAATCCTCTCTGGGTTATTTTGATCTTTCACCTCGTTGCGTGCGAGCTGATTGACAAATACCGCAATAATTTGTGCAGGAAAACGATTAATTTATTTTCACTTCATTTGACCTTTTATAAACTCGGAATAGTCACTACTAAAACTCACATAAAACAGAGTCTACAGAACACCAGAGTGTACTGCTGAATTGTGATGTACATTTGTACATATACACATATGATGCATGCCTACTGAGGTAACCCACATTAGTCGGCAACACTCTATAATCATTAGTTATATATTTTATAAACTACACCAGAAGGGTGGTCAAAATCCAAATTTGCACAGATTTCACTGCATAATTAAAACACAAATATTTCACACTGCAGAATTTGATTCCCACATCTGAAATCTCAAAGCGTAGAAAAGTGTTCAAAAACTAGATTGCCAAGGAAATATATATGTAACGCAATGGAACACACTGAAAGGCACCAAAACCAGTTGAACCGCACTCTGCAACCACCTCACAATAACGAATACTTCCGAGTACTAAAATTACAATTTCAATGTTCACAATCTCAGAAATAAGAACACATCAGAATTAAAGCCACTTCATAGCAGTTCCCGGGGTGGTCGTAATTCTGTGGGGGCCGCCCCCCCCGGCCGCGCGGGACCCACTGAGCAGGGTGTGGGGTTTTTT
>JAAUYG010069577.1_pt1 | contig 11493 bp, 9 predicted proteins | sample 7278091 | NCBI WGS metagenome assembly JAAUYG01 (sample SAMN14350201, study PRJNA611818) | marine sediment metagenome | isolation source: surface marine sediment (0.6m) | place: French Polynesia: Moorea | collected 2018-08 | reverse complement strand
TGTTCAAGTGGCAAAACAGAAGAAGTCTACGTATTGTGTTTCCATAGGGAAACTTGGTGCTTTGTTTGACATGATGTTACAGTGTTTATTTCCGTGGTCACTGTTCAGTCACACTTTGAATGAGCTACTTTGTTGGACAGCCTTGTGTTCACCTTGTGGCTTAAATATGTACATTCTAAGAGTTACAAGTTATTTTTCTACGCATAATACTTGAAACGGTACTTTGTAAGGTATACGGACCTTGCGGTTGCTAGAAATCAAATCGTCTGCAGATACAGTGTAGGACATGTACTGATTTCCCTGTAGATATTGTACATAAATGTTTCTGTGAAGCATGGTAGCTTGGAACACTGGAAATGTTAGTTTTACGTGCAAAATCACTGAATGCTAATTAGATTTTAACAGAGTACAAAATTTCAGTAGCTGTATGAAAAATCACCGCATGCTTATGACGCTTTTACTACGTTTAAATACTTTAGCGTACATGTATGTATGGAAAATCACTACACGTTTGTTGTATACCCTTAATAGAGCTAAAACTTCAGTATCGGAACGACTGTTTCTATGTGGATTGGTATATGTTATACTGTTATCAATTACGTTGTTGCGTAAAACAAATGAATTGCGACTTGTAAAAGCAGAAAGATGACCTTCGTGTGAAAAAACAGGTTGAATAGTACTGCATCATATTTCTGCATAACATGATTAAAATCACTGGTGTTGAGAGATTTTGGTCAATGTGATGAAACATGACAAATAAAATTACTGTGGCATGTTTTCGTCGAGTTTTCTCAATCTCTGAGCTCATGACTGTGAAAAATATTCCACTCTGTTCTGATTAACCTCTTTCTTAGATTCTTATATCTAGCATTTATTTTATTTTATATATATTTATTCTATAGTATTTATTTATTTATTGAATATATTTATACTGGGTAGGCCAGTTACAAAAAAAAAACTGTATTCTACCCTGGCGCCCAGTAGATAAAACATAAATTCAATTAATAGCTAAAACAACATGTATTAGAGTGCAAATAAATCAAAAACTTTAAAGGTACGCGTTCAATCTTTCGTACACATAGATATATGCCGTGATACTTATCTCTTGACAAAATCTGCTCTGAAAGGGGGCGTGAATTTGCCATTCGATCGGAAATCCGAAATATACGGTAAATACGTCATCTTCCTCTTACACATGAATAATGTAGATTTTCTCTATACCCAAGATGGCGTTACAATAAGGAAGGTGATGGTGAAATAGTGCTAAGTTTGGCCTGTAACTGTCCATATTACGGTCTAAAGGTCTGAGGATTTCAACAAATTGTGATCTGTGTTTCTATAAACCAGAATGGTAAGTGGTTTCTTCACGACACGGTTCCAAAGTTGGTTCCGACGGGAAACAATCTGGGTAGCAGCAGTATCATTTTGGTGCTACGGGATGTGATGAATATGCATTACGCAGGGGATTCTATATGACGCTTGGCGCTGACTTAATTTTTGCTCCCTGCCACTAAGTTATTGTTTTATGTGAAAGCCATTTAATAATCACTAATCGAAATGCTTTTTAATCATACCAGACATTTTGTAATTTAGTAAAAACACATCTATACTGTACAACATGTGTGTTGTAATGCCGAATGCACTAACGTTCTGGAATTGTTCCATGCAGCAAAAGGCGGATTTCCATTTTCATATCCGTGTCTTAATCTCCCATCACACCCTCATGCCAGATCCAGAAATCACGTACTGCGTGGCAGTTGGCAGTATGTGTTATCCTAGCTGTGACCTGCTCCCCCCTATTGACTGAAGGCAAGTATCCCACTTCCCACCCCGCCTGATATTAGATTGATTCGATACATCTTCCCGTACTTGTACGAAAATACTCGCAATGTGGTTTCAATAACATTCTATCCGTCACTGTTGAAAACGATATCACCTCCGTATCATTATTTCATCTACTACCAAATCTGACCGTTTAACTTATCGGAAAAAATATCTTTCAAGGTCATTCCGTTTCCACTAAACAAATGATTGGAGATGGCTGTAATGAAGACTTGCATGTACAATGAAAGCATTAAGATTTTCTTGCCGTGGTAGATTCATTTGTGGTGCCATATTAATTTTTTTGCGATGTGACAAGTCAGAGAAGCTTGCAAGGGTAGTTGATGTATCACCCCCCGGGGGGGGGGGGGGTCTCTGCAATTGACTTGCTATATGTGTAGGTGCCGCCCAGGTGGGTGTCTTTTCTGGAATATTACGTATCGTCCAGGGTATCTTTTTCCTAAAATTTGGTTTATTACAGGGTATGCTTTTTGAATAAAGTGTTGTAATATCGGGTATACTGTGTTGGCTCTCTTGTACATTCTCTTAAATGATGCCTACTAAGTTACTTATTATTAATTGGATCTTTTGAAATTATTATACTTAGTTTATAAGCACTGAAAAAGATTCAAATGTAGTTGGGTGCAATATAGATACAATGACTGCTTACAGATATTTGGTTTACACCAGGGTAAACATTTGCAATTTTTGTTTAGCCCATACAGGGTTAGGGTGACGAGGGCCGGGCCATAACCCCCTACCAAAAAAATAAGTTGAGAGCCCCCACTCCCCCCCCAGGGGGGGGGGGGACTGGAAGTTAATTGTCTCAGAACTTCTTGATATACATGCCACTATATTTTATATTCCTTTACAGAACCGTGGTCAGTGCCCCCTGAATTATTAGACTACCCATTCAGCCAGAAAAAAACGTTCTAAAATTGAAGGTGGTCTTAAAATGGAGGGTTATATATTGAAACTACAACACTTGAGTCAGCGATGGGCAGTCTTGCAATAGTGGAAAGTCTAAAATAAGAGGCGTCTTAATATGCAGGGGCCACTGTATATTGTCAAGGAAAGGAGATTATAACGAAGGTCTGTATATGTAGATGGCTTTGATGCAAATAGGATTTTAAATGCTACTGCACAGCCTGCAACTATAAAGCATAACAAAGACACCAACAAAGCAATGCATTAGATCGGAAATAATCGATCAATATACATTTATTGACGAGTTAACAAAAAAAAACATTTTTATGGACGGACTCTGAATGTGTTGGACCAGAATGCATGTTTTACGTAATACATTTCAATTTGTTTCATGCACAAGAAAATATCTTGGATTTTTTTTTCTACATGTACATGTACCAAGACATTGGTATGTGCATAGTTCCTTTCTTCTGCAAACACTGCATCAGGAATCCCAACAATAATAGGATTTATGACCTGCGCATGCATTAGTATATTAATCACAAAATTATACATACAATGCATATAAATAATGATTAACCATTGCTTGGAAACTGACTTCACGGCTGCTGCCAGGAAAATATAAAATATACATGATATGAATAATTAAATAATTGAACACACAAAATAATTGTGTATAATATATAATAAAAGCTGTTAATGTTTTGAAGAACCACCTAATCTTTTTAATGGATCATCTCTCAACAACAGAGAACCACTGCTCTCAAAATAGGCAGCACATGTGGAATGTACATACAGAAGTCCCTTCTAATGGGGCGGCAAGTCTCTGCCACTGCTTCTGTAATCACAATTACTCGGCAAAGAGGATGATCTATACAGTAGTCCCTCTCTTAGTGGCCTTTGTAGAGTGGCCACTAAGAGAGGGACTACTGCATAGGTTCTTAGATTGTTACGTGAGGAGTAAATGTTTTTTCATGGCATTTGGTCTCTCAATGTAGGTGACGTCTTTCAAGACAATTTTTTTCTATAGGTAACATTACTGCTTCTTTACAATTCTGCAAATCAGTACATATTACACTTCAATATGGTTAAGATATGAAAAAGCAAATCGGTGTCCCTTGAAAGAAATTAATATGACCATTATAATTTCCTTAAAGGTCATGCATATTTCTTAACATCGATTTACATATGAAGATTAGAATATTTAGTAATGCATACATGTCTGGTGAAATTGGAATTTTAGGTGAGGCCTTAAAAACTGTAAATAAATAAAAGTTACACAGAAAACTAAATGAACCAAAGCATCTAATCTTTTATACATGTAGTTACAGTGATATGTAAACCACAGTTGACCATAATATTTGAGCTTAATTTTTCCAATATGAATAGGCTATCAACAGTGACACAATAAGTTCCAATAAAATTTACATAACACACAGTGTATAGTACTTTAATCCAGACAGTAATAGCATATAATTATAAATGTATCTATGCTTTGCACATACATGTAACTTGGCAGTGGTAACAAATACTCAAGGATTGTAAATTAACCAAAATATATTACTAACAATAATAAGATGTTGTTGGAATGTTGGTACTGGTCATACAGTGGTCCCTGCCCTGTAAGGCCCCCTTTTTTTTAGGGCTTCCCTGTATGGTGAAACTTGTATATAAAGACCAGTCAAGGGACCAACAAAATGTGGTCCTTGTACACAGTTGGTTTTTATATACAGGTCCAATTACATGGAAAGTATACAACTGGCGACCTGTAAAATGTGGTCTTTATAAGCAGGCTGTCTTTATAGCAGGTTTGACTGTATTTTAATTTTTTAAAACTGCCTATCAGTAACACCCTTCCTATATTCCTATATTTACGATACAAATATCGTTCCATTTTATGGCCACATTCAACTGAAAAGCATATTTTTCTGTCTGAAGGGATGGTTTAAAATGCAGGGAACACTGTATATGCAATTATGGGAGTATTAATACAGTATCATTGTACTGTCACCCTCAGAGATTTGCCGTGTTGATTTATACACGCGATATGCTAGCATAGATTATATATACTAATCTATATAGAAAAGTGCTGATGAGGGGTACCCCATGTATCTGACATGTACCAGCTAGCATATAAGATTACAGTGACTTACTATGGTACATACAATATTCAGCTCATCTGAGACAACAGTTACTAATGCAAGATATAACATTGCTATATGATAAAAAAAAAAAAAATCATGTCACCAGCACCACAAGGTAAGCATTGCTTGGGTTTGCAAGATTTCCAATAACTAACGCTGGCCATCTCAAATCCTGACACAATTAATGTATAGTGTATCGTAGCAATTAAACTAATAGAATAAAGGCATAAACACAAGCATGCATTGAACAATAAATGACCTTCAGGGTTTGGCAGTCCTCCTGTTTTCAGTCCTCCTGTTTAACAGAGGAACCCGTATCCCACTGTTGGTGTTTGGTTGCAGTGTGCTGGATGGCCACCGCCAGGTCTGCCTGCAATGGCGCCATCTACCAGTTGGTCCTGGCTGACTGTCTTTAGAATGCCTGACAGTAGTGTTATCTTTGTGTTGCACAGCACGATTTGTGGTGCTTCATGTGCATTCTATTACATTTTATTCTTTGATTGCTGACAAGCTTACTCATAAGCTTATATACTCTTCCATCTTTTACATTTTGACCGAGACTGACTGGGGCAACTTTTCTTCATCCTTGATGGCCCCGCTGAGCTACATGTACTTTCTATCTTGGCACATTTTTCTATTATTGGGTTGCTCTGTAGAGCTACTTTCTATCCACAGGTTACTATAAAGTGGAACTACTTTCTAACCTTGGGTTACCCAGTAGAGCTACTTAAATTTCTATCCTTGGGTTGCTAGGTGGAACTACTTTCTAACCTTGGGTTACCTAGTTTTTGCCAAGTGGAACTACTTTCTAACCCTGGGTGACCCAGTGGAGCTGCCTTCTATCCTTGGGTTGCTAGGTGGAACAACCTTTCTAACCTTGGGTTACCCAGTAGAGTTAATTTCTATCCCCAGGTAGCCCAAGAGGAATACTTCTGTCCTTGTGTCTCTCAGCACCTGGTTACTATCTGTGCTTTGCCCTTTGTCATCTTACAGCCAATGTGACACGTCTGGATGTCCTGTACATGTAGTTGTCACAATACATGTCATACTAGTATAGCCCTGTGTTGCCAGCTGGTCGCTGAATCAACTAGAGGCATGAGACCTGGGTAATCACTCATCCATGACTGACCAACCACTGTTCGTCAATAGTTGATCTTGGCTGTCGGTATCTAGAGCCAGTCTCCGTTCTTCAACGGCCTGCAATATGACAGATAGCAGCCAATAGCATTATTAATTACCCACAATGTGCGAAACTCTGCAATCTTGGAGTAAGATATATAATGTCATATCTCGAGTCATACATCCAGTATACATTGTGTTCAATTACTTCGAGGTCAATAATAAAGATGTCAATAAAGTTCTATTTTAATAAAGTTTAATACAAAATTTGCTGTAAACACCTAGGGAATAGAATAACCCATTGTTTGCTTCAATCCCCCATGATTACCATAAGTTCAATACCCCATAAGTTGGTTCATTCCCCCATTATATTTCTTTCTCAAAACACATTTACCCAGAAATGAACCAAACTCAAATATACCAGAAATCTATTGCATTTAAAACTACTTCTGCATGTAAAATACACAGCTCCAAGTTTTCTTTACCTTCCTCAGTATCTGTGCAAGGCCATCTAGCTTGTCATCATCCACGGCATTCAGGTTGGTCAGTTGACTGGGGCCGAGGCTTGCACTCTGTAGCTGTGCTCTCTGGTTCTGTAGCTCGCTGGCTGTAATGCTGAATCCTGTGGCACTGCGTTGATGTGACCCTGATCCAGATTTCAGCTTGGCTCCAGACTCTGACATATCTTGCTTTCTCAGTCCCTTGGTCGTTTTATTAGCAAGGTTTTCTCCCAGAGACATCTCGTTTACCTTGGCTTTCAGTGCCTCCAGGAAAGCAGTCTTATGATCAGTTAGATCCCTGTGACCCATTCCATTGGCTGTGTTATCACTGAAATGGCCGTTGTGGGTCTTTGTTTCTGGATCCTCTACGCAAGGCTGCTGGGACTCACATGATCCCTGTATTGATCCTGAATGAACAACTGACTGAGTCGATGTAGCCTGTAAAGAGCTCGGTGTCTTTAAACTCAAAGTTGTCTTCTTTTGTTCAGGCTGTCCATTTTTGTGCCTGGCACTTCCTCCAATTTTAGGTGTAATAAGAACTCCTCCCTTTTTGCATGCTGGTTCTGGTTCGTCCTCGGTCTCCCACTCGACCTCATCGTCAGCCTCCCCGTTGTGACTGTCTGACACTGTACCAGTGTCACTGTCACTGCTGTCACTGTCATGGAGTAACCCGACATGGAGCTTTGCCGCCTTTCTTTCCTCATCACTATCCACCAAGGTGAGTTTAGGGACCCCAGGCGGTCGCTCGGTGTTAGGCTCTTGTTCGTATTCCACATGTGTGCTGACCAGCGCGATCAGTGTGCGTGTCGATGCCACATCATCCAGCGCCCCCTGGGGGACTCCGGCAGTGGCAAACAGGTTGCGCCATTCTAACGGAAGATGTAGAGTGTCCAGCTGCTCCAGGATTGCCTGTAACCATGGTAACAAAGGTGACATTTACATGGCAAAACTCACATGCAAACTGGATACATGTACACTTGTAGACATTATGCCTATCAAAAGAAGACTGATGCCACTGATAATAGGAATCATAGAAACTGATCTTTGTGTTATAGTAGCATAGAAAAACACTTTCATACGCATGTACCTACATGTATATCTTGATTAAAAATGACTAATTTGTGCTTCCTGTGCATATGTGTAATTTATGTTAAAATGTACTCCCGACTATGAAATACTGTAAATTCATTAATGTTTGCGAGGGATTTATTTGGCGATTTTCGCGACCCCTTTAACTCACAAAAATAAATACCCGCAAACATAATGTATGTACCTAGATAATGAACAAGACCTGAGCTAACTGCAAATATTAATCAGATCTGAACATGGTTTCTTCAAAAATGCAAACATTAATCCCCATGAATATTAATGAATTTACAGTAAACATGGTGATGTAATACACATGTATCCAGCATGTGAGCTTAGAGGCTACAATATGGATTGTTGGCCTGTGTAGGGTAGTTTCCATAATTGATGCAAGGAATACAAATACCACGAATAAGGGAATGGGTTTGATTTTATGACGTGTGTACCACCTTGAAGGCCGGCCGTCTAGCAGGGTTGTGGTCCCAGCAGTTTCTGATCAACCCCACCAGTTCCTGAGGACAGGTCTCGGCAAGCTCTGGTCTCTGATTGGTCCGGGTTCTCTCTATTACCTAACGAACACAGAATCGATGCTAGGATTTTAGGGATTTGTCGAAAGTTAAAGAATTATTTCTCATGTTTCTAGCAACAGAAAACCTATATATACGTGATATAGTCCTACTTAAAGGTAGGTAGCTAGATCAAATGGCTATATCATGAAATAGCCCCCGCTACTTCGTCTTAGCCCCCTATTGCATGCTTTTTGGGTGGTGTCATACTGCAATTGCAGGCTTAAATGGAGAAGCGGAGGCTACCGGAAGATGTTGCCGATCATATATATACAGGTTGAGATGGGATATCTTTAAAGGATCTGTGGTATAACTGTATAACTGACTCTGACTGAACTACTCATTTCAGCGGCTTCATTCATTTATAGTCAAAGGCTATATTGGGGTATTTACAATCCACACTGGTATTATATATACAGTGAAACCTATCATCCTAACTATATAGTGTGAGACCTGTCACCTGTCTGGACATTTAGGAGAGAAAGACACTTCCAGCAGTCCATGGGCTGGGTTTCAGAGAAATCTTAAAAAAGTCCAAACACTGATCTTAAGTCTGGAAATAACAATGGTTGCTATGGTAATTAATGTTTTTATGTAATTATATAACTTAATTTCATTTCCAGATTTAAAGATTTTTAAAGACTTAAAGAAAGGACACCCCTCTATAATTGACAAATTTTTGGCAGCAAGTACTGTGAGTGTATGTGGTGCTCCCTCTCACCAAAGGACACCTCTCTATTAAGGGCCGAATTTTGTAGCAGAAGAGGTGTCCTTATTAGAGGGGGATTCCTGTACGTACATACATACCTGAAAGACTGAGCAGCCAGAGTAGGGCAATGACCTACTCCACATCTCCCACAGTATCATACCATAGCTGTACACGTCACACTTGGTGGACACCTCCCCGGCACTTAGTAACTCCGGCGCCATCCAGGCCGGCGTGCCCTTCACGCGACCTTCTCCTGGCTGACCTGCCTTCTGATTTGACCTCAGGTCAGCGTCGTGCCTGGGGTAGGGACAGAAAGCAGACGGCTGAAGTGATGGGACATCAGATCATCAGCGTAGGACCTACCAACCTATACAGTGGTCCCTCTCTTAAAGGACACCCTCACCAAAGGACACCTCTCTAAGAAGGACAGAATAATTTGGCAGAAGGGGCGTCCCTGACCCTATTAGGGAGGGACTACTGTACTACGTTTCTACAGCGCAACCTTCCTGATTTCTCTACTAAACAGTTGATACTTGGCTAGCTAAAGGTATAACATGTATAAGCCAGGGAATGTCAAATCGTGTGTATTGCATATCTACAATGTAAGTGCTATATACTACCTATGCACTTAACTGGTTATTAAACTAAGGACTTACTGTATACAATAGTCTCTCTCTAATAAGGCCACCCTATTCGCCTGGAAACTGTGGACACATTAGAGAGGTGGCCTTTGTTGAAGGAGAGAAGTAAATACAGTGATAGTAGAAGCAGAAAAGATTTTTATGGCCTTAATAGAGAGGGTGGCCTCTGCTGAGAGTGGCTACTCAGAGAGGTGCTACTGTACTAACACTTCTGTCAATATGGGAAATAAAGTACTCACATAAACAAACTGTGGCTAAACGTAATTACCAATTGCAACCAATTTAACTAATAATTTCTGATGCCCAGCGGAAGTCAGTTTACTACAGTCTGTATTGTGAGATCAATACACCAACCTAAGCTTGGAGAAACCGAAGTCAGCTATTTTGGCTCTTAGATAGCTGGTGAGCAGCACGTTCATACTCTTCAGGTCGAGGTGTAGGACTGTGGGTTTGTGAAGGTGGAGGTAGTTCATACCCAGGGCCGTGTCCTTGGCGATCTGGTAGTAGGCGGCATGGTCCAGTGGCGGACTGAAAATATATGACACAGAAGGCCCTCACAACACTAGAGAGCGTTTCTTAGGTACAGTAATACAGCTAGCTAGCCTTAAAATAAAGATTCTATTACACATGTTATACACACAAAGTCTCACTTTGGGATCAAATTACATGGGTTTATACACATATTATAGTCAAAATGACCTTCAAATATAAAGGGTTGTAAAATAGAGGGCCCCCTGTATACCTGAATGTGCTGTAATTGTTAATTCAGAGGTTAATGTTTAGTCCTGACATACAACTTGATCCCTCTCTTAGTGGCCACTCTGAACAGAGGCCACCATCTCTACTAAGGCCATGGGTCTTTGCTACTATTACCAGTGCATATACTTCTCCCTCTCATCAAAGGCACTATCTCTAATGTGGCCACAATTTTTGTCAAATAAGGTGGCCTTTTTAGAGAGGGACTCCTGTATACTAATCAAGAATCTGAAATATTTCAGTAATGTTTGCAGTATCCATACAACAGATTGTATGCTTGTGTACTGCGTACAGTGGAACCTGTCTTGAGAGACCACTGCCATGAGAAACCACCTGTCTTGACAAACCACCATTTTTGGCAGAAGGACCTACGTTTTAATAAATTTAAACCTGTCACCAGAGACCACCTGTCTTGACAAACCACATTTTTGTGGCTAATGGGGTGGTCTTTCAAAACAGGTTCTACTGTACTTACCACTGTGAGTTGTGAAGGTGTTGGTACAGACTGCCTCCCCCCAGATACTCCAGCACCATGACGGGCAGGTTCCCGGTGGTACACACTCCCAGTAACAACACGACCCGGGGGTGACGCAGCTCGTGTAGCAGACTCACCTGAGACCACACAAACGGGGCAATACAGGTATTCAGGTTCCTTGTTACACAGCTGAGGATTGTACCTGCTTATATTGTTACTGAACTTTTTGTACTTTGTCCTACATAAAATGGAAGTCTTCCGGTATGGTGCAACACCCATGTTAAGACTACTCAAGGCCAAAGTGGTTTTAATTGTAAGAAGGTCTTAATTCTGAAACAAAATAAAAGCACTGGTGTGAAGCTTTTGGCTATTCAATATATGCGGTCTTAATTCTGGGTGGTCTTATTTCTGGGGTGGCCTTAATTCTGGGGTGGTCTTATTTCTGGGGTGGTCTTATTTCTGGGGTGGTCTTATACCTGGTATGGTCTTATTTCTGGGGTGGCCTTATTTCTGGGGTGGTCTTACTTCTGGGGTGGCCTTATTTCTGGGGTGATCTTACTTATGGGGTGGTCTTATACCTAGTATGGTTTTATTTCTGGTATGGTCTTATTTCTGGGGTGGTCTTACTTCTGGGGTGGTCTTATACCTGGTATGGTCTTATTTCTGGTATGGTCTTATTTCTGGGGTGGCCTTATTTCTGGGGTGGTCTTATACCTGGTATGGTCTTATTTCTGGGGTGGCCTTATTTC
>JAAUYG010026796.1_pt1 | contig 11494 bp, 11 predicted proteins | sample 7278091 | NCBI WGS metagenome assembly JAAUYG01 (sample SAMN14350201, study PRJNA611818) | marine sediment metagenome | isolation source: surface marine sediment (0.6m) | place: French Polynesia: Moorea | collected 2018-08 | reverse complement strand
CGTGCGTTAAGTTCAGAGATAATTGCGACACGGACGGACAGACTACGGATGGATGGACGACAGACGGACAACAGACAAATTGCGATTCCATGAGCTCTGCTGACATAGTCAAGCAGAGCTAATCAAAGACAATCAAAATTTTCATTTGAATATGTATATAACTATTTTTTTAATGATTGCAACTTCAAGTATTTTGGTCTTGATTAACAGATACATGTACCTGCAAGTGTAGCAAACATACAATTTAAAGAACTTTAATTAGCTTCCATTTAAGACTTTCAGGAATGGAGTAGAAAAGGTTCCTGACCAGGGTATCCTCTTGCAAGAAAGCATGGGGACTATTCAGGGAACATATTGAAATAATGGAAAGAAAATCTTAAGTTATTTTATTAAAGTGAAATGAAGCAACAGCTACAGAACTGTATAATAGAGACACATAACTTTGGTGTCTATTTCTGATGGTCGCCAAATATACATGTACCATGTGACAACCCGCGAATATTCTCTAATGGGCTTTTTGTTTATTTGACAGCTGATTTTGTGTAAAGAATGGGGGTGGAAAGCTATTTTTGTAGTGTAATCCATTGTGATTGTAGAAATATTTTACATCATGGAAATATGGTTAAGCCAAACTATACAATACTGTATACCTCGCTAGAGTGATGATTTCATGTTCACTAAGGGCTCCCTGTGCAACATCTTGAATGATCGAGCGGAACTGATCATAGGGAAGAGGACCAGCGTATTCCAGTCGGGATACTCCCTCCCCTAGACTCCGGCAGGCACTGTGGAGTTTCATCATTACTTGTGCTATGTTTGCCATGGGGAACTGTCAGAAAATGAAAGCAAATAAATATTGTCAGTGTGATATTGTACATCACTAAATTTGCAAACAATTATCATAATACCTTATTATAATTATTGGTTTTCTAAACCTTAATATGCATGCAACAAAAGTACCGGTACTTTATATCAGGAATTGAAACAGCAACCTGTACATGCCTCCAAAAAATAGTTACAGACGTAAGAGTAACAGTCACTTCTTCCTACATATTTCTTTATAAGTTTAGTAAAATATATTACATCCATATTTCTTCAGGTCATCTAGTACATGTAGTAGTCTTAGGATTAAAAGAGCTCAACTAAATGTATGAATTATGGTCCACATCTAGACTCCAATGTGATAGATGTTCACTGATCCAGGAATCAGGCTTAAATGTTAGTACTCACTTGGTGACGTTCCATGTAGTTATATGCATATTCATCAGCATCAATCAGAATGAATCGGTAGTGATTGAAATCGACAGCAGCGCCAACGTATAGGTCCCTTGCTGCATAATACCTAGTTGGGCCAGTTGACAGCCCATTATCCTGCTTCTTCACTCGACCACGCTCCAAAAATTTGCCTCCAATTATACCTATGGGGTAGAATTGTAAAGAGAATAAACTCCTGTCCAGTGATCTTACATTATACCATGTGATCACAATTGTTTTTCGCAGTAATACATGTAATTTTTAAATTTTACCCAGATGCCAGTAGGCATATGTCTGCTTAAATGCTGGAGCTACATGTACAATTAACATTATTTTTAAAAATTCAGACCACTGTAAAGAATCGCTGCAAAGCCCACTGCTTAGAAGAGATATAAGTAAATTGAGGTAACTTTGCCAGGTCTGTGGAAAATGAAATGTGCAATATATTAAAGGTGCAGAAAAATAAACTTTTTTAAACAAGCTCCTTACCAGAAAACTGGAATACATGTAGCTGTACCAGTATTGGTACCTTAAAGGTGACTGTACAACCCAGCAGATAATAGGATATGTCAATTAATTGTTAAACAGAAAACAATATCTGATTTATGACTACTTAGTATATACATTGTACCTTAGGACATTTGGACAGACACACATACCAGAGTTTCTCACTGGGGGTTCAAACACCAAGATAGTGTCATCTGACATGAAGTAGGATATGATGAAACGGCGATCGGTATCAATGGGTTTGGTCGTATCAAGCTTGGCCAGGAACCTTAGGACATTGCTGTCCAATCCATGGCGATCTTTCTCCATGAACTTGACAAAGTCCCGCCTGGGTGGTTTGGGAAGGAGACTCATGCATGAGCAGAGGGAATCATCTTCACTGCCGAAACCATTGTATGGCGGCACCTCCCTTGGCCTAGAGGCTGGAGGGTCATTCTTGTACTTAATGGGAGCCATATCATCTGAAAATTGACATGCAGAAGGGATCAAGATGAGTTAGAGCCAGACAAATACCAATTAAACTGCTGAGGTAAAATCTAGCTTAACTCTAGGAAGCTTATAATAATGGATGTTGACACATCATATTCCTAATGACTGTTTTTATAAGTTAAGGAAGACATGTAAACTGTATAAATGATTATAAAATCTAAAAGTTACTCGCCTTTTCAAAGAGAAAATTGTCACATGGTTTTATCATGGTTTTTAAAACAAAAACCATTGCCAGTTGACACACAATGCCAATTTACTGCAATTACATTTAATAAAATAACTCTTACTTATTCCATATTTGGTTCTGTAGTATTCTCTTGTGAAGTCATCACAGTCGCAAATCACAAAGTTTCGACCCCACACATTGACTGTTGCCCCAATGGCCAGGTCAGCGTCTGTGTAAAACTCAGTATGTGTAGCTCCAGTCTGAATAATTAAATCAAAGAAATGAAAAAGGCCAATGGGCCTTGATGATCTGCTTCCAAACAGCAGAAGGTACATTGTATATTTCTATATATGAGAAATGCAAACATTACACAATTGTTGTATATCATACCAATTTGAGACAAGATAGTACAAGTTCAAGGGTACTCCCCATGTGGCCATCAATCTGTTTTCAAGTTGTGTCTATACACAATGCATTAATATTATTATTGGTCATGGTCCAAAACCTTGGCAGAAAAAAGGTTAAAGCTACATACTCTACATGCTCTGTGCAGAGAAAGATCAAAGCTTCTCTTTGCAGAGAAAGGTCCACGCTTATCTTTGTAGCTAAAAGTTAAAGCTCCGCTTGGCAGAGAAATGTTTAAGTTCTGAATTCACCGCTACCTTACCTACATGTAACTCTACTAGCTGTAGTAAAATTAAATGAAATTGCCTTATACAGTTACCTTGAGACTGTCCAGGATATATCGTCCTCCATGACCCATGGGTCCAAAGACATTGAGGACAGTCCTGTCTGTTGTCACCCCAGGTTGCTTCAGCGCTTCCACCATTTTAGGCATCTTGTTTCGCTGCAGAAACATTGGTGTGGCATCCCGCCCAGCATTCGGAGGAATAATTTCACGAATTTCAATAGTGTCATCTGCCAGGAAGTAGTGCAGGACCATTTCACGAGGATCCCCGAACATGCTATCAGTGTCATCCCAGAAGCAGTAGAAGCGTAGAACATGGCGATCATGATCCAAAAACTGTTTCCTGGTGTCATGCTTTTCATAAGGCCTGAGTGGCTGCATAGACTCATCCATCTAAGTAACACATAGATATTTGTGATGCTCATCATAAAATCAAACCTGAGTTGCAGGTATTTGGCACGTAAAGTTCACCCTTATACAATGATCACTGATTTGCAGAAAGAAATCAAAGGAAAGGTAACACTACCTTACACTGTACCACAAGAAAGAGCATGATGAGTATAATCTATATTCTAGCTAGCTTAGGGTGCAAAATAATTACAAACTTAATATAGTTGGGAACTAAAAAAATTGTACTGAGTGTATTGTGTAGATGAGGTTAATTTTAACAAATAAAATTTTAATTTTCTGCTAACGTACTGTATATGTACTGATTTCAATATAACATTACTTTAGTTTTATATTTGAAAAGACTAGCTGTTGCTGCAATATATTCAATTTTGCTGTCATGGAAAGTTCATAAACACAAGGTCTACATTAAGTAATTAACATTTGTACTTGCATTTGTACGATGAGACATATAAGGGTCAGTAGGTGCTGGACCTTCAGATGGATTGACCCTAACTCCAAGTTTACGGAGAAAATTCTTGGTGAATTCATCACACCCTGTGAGTTTGAATGTGCGAGAATACAGCATGATTTCTTTCCCAACATTGAAGTCCTCAACAGTGTAGTACTCGTCATCATTGGGGGGTGGTCGTGGTACTCTGTGACGACGGATCAGGGTCCCTACAATGAGAAAAATATTTCAAGCGCATAATAATGTACTGGTACATGTAGCTAACTACATTAACAAATGCCACAAGAAACAAGAAATTCTAGAGACTGGAGATATTATTGTTTTTGTTATTCTCCAACCTTATGGGATCATGTGACACCATATTTTTTCCCCTTTGCTGAAGGTGAAGGGATTTCCAGATAGTGGCTCTTTGACATTGATCTAAGTATTGGTAGCATTTTAGAGACCTTTATTCTCAGCAATTAACTATGAAATTGTAAAGGCTTGCCTGCAGAAACATTACTAGTCACATTGCTGACAGTCGAGAATTAAGTTTGTTTTTTTTTTCAACTAAGAAACATCCTTCAAGCCAGAAAACTGCATACGTCTTTGCAAAAATGCGTACAAATTGTATGCAAACATTTCTTATATTTCAAACAAATTGACTCACCTTGTGGTATTCCAGCATTTTTTAACCTTGGTTCAATGACTTGAATTGAGTCATCTTCTAAGTAAAAGTAGACCTTGCATTCACGTATCCGAAACTGTTCTTCTCGTTTTTCATTTACAGCTTCCTGGAAGTATGCATTGAAGCACAAAACCTGTCTATCAAAAGCCACCCAAGCAGGCAAGTCTGCTCCAGCGCCACGTGGAATTTTGCTGCTTCTTGGCTTATTTTTCTGCCATGGTAGAAGCTCTCCTCCAATGCCAGGCTTTTCTTCTCCAACCATCAATGGAACATCATTGCAGTGGTCAAAGTGATGAGACAGATGATATTTGGTCTTCCCAAGCTATATTTGAACAGAACAGAGACAAAATTAAATTATACATTAATAACATTACAGGAGCGGAATTTAAAACTGTTACTGCATGTAATTTACCAAATATCACTCAAACATGACATGTTCTGGTACCCATACAACTTGTAACAAAGAGAAAATTCAAAACCCTCTGCTGGGAGATTTCACTCTCTGCAAATTTGAATCATGGACTAAAGCAGAAATACAATCAAAGCTGCTCTAAAGACCACCTGTAAATAAAGACCACCTGCCAGATAGGTTTTGCAAAGTTTTATTAGTTAAAAGAATGACCAAATTGCTATGGTTCCAATGAGTAATATAGAATAAAATGTTATCAAAACAATATCTGCATGGTCTTATAATAACTGATCCATCCAAATAATTAGTTGTTTTCAAAACAGACTTGTCTACAGACCAGCCATACAGGCAAGCTGGGTTAGTACTATGTGGTACAGACAAGCAAACACTTAAGCAAAATGGCTAAAGAAGCTGCTCTTTCTTTAGACAAATGCATGTACATGTAACAATAATAATGTTAGCCAAGCTTCATAAGCCAAACCCTTTAAGTTACTATTACTGCTTGCCATTGACAACCTAAAGTAGGCCTGGTAGGTAGTTATAATAGATTTACGGTTATTTGAGAAACTACTTTCAGGATTACAACTATTTAAAATCCTGGCCACGACCATCCTCAGGGAGCTATAAGCCCTAACACTAACACAGAGGCAAGTAGTACTACATAATTAGGGCTCCACATGGGTTCAAATAATTTATGCTATATCACACATCACTTTTTATTTTTTCCCTATGTCCCCATCATGACCCATGTTACTTTTTATAAGACCTTCGTACGTGTCACTTCTACAATTTTTATAAAAGGCCACGTCGGATTTATACAAATTTTAAATTAAAGTGGCCGTGTCACACTTCGTTTTTTACCCATGTGGAGCCAAATAATCGGCTCGTGATTTACAAAATACATGTAAAGGCTCTCCCAATTACTTTCACATCAAATATACAGTACTGCCACAGTTGATTCGTGGTTGGCATTATATTTAACTTCCTGTTCATTCCTCCAGCTCACTAACAATTATCAATATAGTTGTGTGGCAAATAAGTTTCCAAAGGTCTGACAAAGATACATGCGTGTATAATAATAATTAAATAATATTTGCCTAAAAACACAAGATTCAGACATAGTCATTCCTCTTCAATCAAAATGGCTGTAGTTGAAGCATCAGGCAAAGAATACCTACTGTAAATTCATTAATGTTCATGTCTTCATTGGGTTAATATTGCATTTTTGAGACAAAAACATATTCGCGGGGATTCATATTTGCAGTTAGCTTGGGGCTTGTTAGGTACACATTAATTATGTTTGCTAGTATTTATTTTTGCAACTTAAAGATGGTCACGAATTTTGCCAAATAAAAAAATCCCTTGCAAATATTAATGAATTTACAGTAATTAATCTTCAGTTAAATTGTATATACTTGTTAAAACATTCTTCACAAAATTTCTGATGAGACTTCCAAAGCCACAATTAATCTATAACATGTGGCATGTGCCGATCCGGCAAGACAGGAACCTGGGAACAGTGCCGGCAATCCATGATTGAGGCCAGATGTGAACAGCCAGTTGCTGTCCTTGACTGATTTTCCCCTAGTAAACACCAAGCCCTGGTAGCCCAATGGGATAAGTAGCCCACCATAAGATCTGGTAGCTTTGGGCACTATTTTGACTCCTGCTGGCTACTCAATACTGCCGTAATAGACCTTTACATGAGCTAAGTCATAAAGGCTCCTTCACTGCTAGGTCATCCACAGCTATGACAATGCAATATACACTGATGATACATCAGTCTCCCATTCTCAGTCTCACATTAAACTACATCTCATTGGGTTACCCTACTGTTAAATTATCACTACATGTCAATTACTGCAATCGACCCATTTATTAGTGAACAACCCTTTATCAGTGTTTATGACCAATAGCTTAATTAAATATGGATAAACACTGCCAAAGGTCTACAGCCTAAAAAAATAGTACAAGGCGGTACAAGTAACTATATAGCCTGGTACTTTGGTAGACTGGTATAGTCTATAGACAGTCACTGAAGCAGTTAAACAGTGTTAACTAAGTTGGGACTACACTTGTCTTGAATGACCTTTATCAGTTTATAACCGATAGCTCAAGTAAAGGTAATATGTTGGCATAACAAGGTAGCCGTGAACGATCCTTTATGACCGATAGCTCAACTAAAGGTCTAGTACGGTAGCATAAGGTAGACAGTCACTTGGGGCTATGTACAAGGTAAACAGTCACTTGGAGCGACACTTAATTGTCTTAGCCTGGGGCTATACACCACCACTGGCACTGCATGCATTAATTCATATGGGCCAGGTATAATTTAGCCGTACATGACTCTACTGCTCAATGTGTGCAGTAGAGTTGTGTATGGCTAGGTATAATTAAGGTAGACAGTCACTTAATTGGAGCTACACTTGTCTTGGGGCTATACCACCACCACTGGCACTGCATGCATTCATGCACTGACTGCACAACTGACCGTAGCCCCAAGTGACATGTCTACCATATAGTACCGTACTAGCTGTGAACGACCCTTTATAATGTGACCAATGCTGACCATGGCTCAAGTAAAGGTCTACTACGGCAGTATAAAGTATACGGTCACTTGGCGCTAAGTACCGTACTAGACCTTGCGCTTTAGCATGTTTAGTCAATTGAGCTTTCGCCGGGGTCATTCAGGGCTCATGGGCTAAACTGACACTGACATAGCCCCAAGTGACTGTCTACCTTTTACTACCGTACTAGACTTGTCTTTAGTTGAGCTATCGGCCATAAAAGGCCGTTCATCACGGCTAACACTTGTTACTAACAGTAACTGGTAACAGTGACAGCATGGCTGATGACACACTCACACTCACACAGTCAGTGTCACTGTCAGTGACCAGTGTCAGTGACACTGTCTGTGCGCCAATATTTCATAATTCTCTGGCAAATCCACTCACATTTCTGTTAAAAGTGTTCCCGGGCAAAAATGGCAACGCCATATTACTTCTTTTTCCTTGGTATACCAGGCGAGCAAGAAAATATCACAAATCGCCAGTTGCTAACATGTTCCAGTGCAACGCTGTTGACAGTTGCCGGGGTGACCACGTACATATATTCTCGTCGGAAATCTTCGGCCGCACCGATGTTTGTCGAAGAAATTGATCGATAATTCATTTTGCAAGTTGTATCTTGATGCCAATTGACCTTCGATCAACCATGACCGAACCATTAACACTTTGCAAAATCCACCGAAAACAACTTCATTAATATGCTATGTGGGCTAGCAATCATGGAAAAATAAACCCATTGATTGCGAATTTGAACACAGAGAAGGGTCTATATAAAAATACGAATAAAAACAGGTGATAAGCAAATTCCAGCTTTATTATACACAGACTGCTCCACTGCCTCTTCTAGTCTGCCCTGGGAGAGACAGTAACCACTAATGAAACCCGTGGATTATTCAGCCATGTTTTAACCTGGTCCTTTTCAATTAATCAAGTCACAATATATTGTTCTTATGTACAATTAAAACGTATGCTCTGAATTTGGAAATGGAGCAATGTCTCTAAATAAGCTGCGTTTTTTTTTTGGGGGGGGGGGGGATCTTTTTTTTCTCGATAAACTCCCCATGAACCTCTACAGTATTTATAAATGTTACCACGTGTGAACATGTTAACATTCGACTGGAAAAGAACAATTTATTTTATCTGCAAATGTTTTTCTCCCCCAATAACTATTTGAATGATAATAAGGAAAATTAAATGTCTTTTACAGAGTATCGCCTAAAAATCCGAACATATCAGAGCTATAGAGAGCCTTCAAATGGGAGGTTTTCTGACTCTGAATAGATTGAAACACATAAGAAAACAGAAGTTATGTCTCAAGACTCCATTTTGTAGTTCAACAAATACCTGTGCCAAAGTTCCAGCCATTAGCCAATCCAATCAGCAGGCAAGACATTTAGGAGGTGATGGCCTCGCTTATAATGAGTGAGACATGGAACAATTTACCTCTATATGCCAACACGTGGTGGAACAATTATCAGAAAATTAACTAAAATGGCAACTTAATTATATAGTTAGAAGCCTTCTTTTGTAAAATTAAAGGTATCTAGATATCAAATACGACACTTATGTCGACTGGAACAATACTCAGAATTAATGCTCATAATTTGGACATGGAAAGAGACAGGTACGCCTAGCCTCTTATCCTGCTAAAAGAAAGAACATGTACAACATAAATGCAAGAGGCAGCAAGTCAAGAGTGCATTCACTTTCTTTTACAGTGTAATAAGTATAGTGGTGGTAAAAGTAGATTACACATTTTGACAAAGGGTACTTTGACTTAATTCATAATGGATCTATTCATGGTGCCATTTTTTGATTCGAGATTATGCCTACTTAATTGGTTAGAAGTTTGACCTGACATACATGCATCATGTGTAGCTGAAAAGGGAGTATGGGCCATACACGGTCAGCTGTGATGAATGACGGTAGAGCAACATGGGACAGTTGGTTCTGAATCGACCATTAAGCTATTATGAGTCATGTCTATCAGAGGCATCTACAAATACAAAAAAAATCTGGAAGTATGCAAGTGGCACGCATATGTGCGCTTGCCTTTTACATAGACTATGAATTTATCAAATAGTGCGATATTAACTACCAATACTCATATATTTGCGCTCGGACATGACATTTATTACGTGCAAACGTCGGTAAAAATTAATGTTTATTGTGTGACAATTAGCATTACTAAAAAGACAACTTGTGATTTATCTCAAGCAGCATGACATTCAGCACCCCCTTCATACCATTCTACTTTAATAGGATATCTATTTGAAATAAATTAAAGAAGAAATAAGAAGAAATAAATAAATAAATAAATAAATAAATAAATAAATAAATAAATAAATAAATAAATAAATAAACTAAAATGAGCCATTCAATTTTTCAAGGCATACAATAGTATCAAATTTAAAATACCTTGTAGAATTCTTTGGAACATATATTACTTAAACACATGAGAACCAGAACTAATGAGGACTGTTTGAGCTTCAAATTGAAAGAAAACTGAGAAGACAGCTATGTGCTAAAGTAAACACAGGCCAACTTGGCGCAGTCTGATACACAAGGGTGCCACTCACGAAGAAGCACAGCAAATGAATGCTGCTAAGGAAAAATGTGGGACTCGAAAGGCTCGAGCTTTAAATCCCTCCGACATGCCCCTCCCCCACCCCACCCACACACACATACTGCCCCCAAACCTGTGGGAGGGCCCGGCCTGCCACGCCCATATTGGCATCATCAGTGATCATCAGCCATATGCAGAAACATCGCACCTTTTCTAAATCAGTTGCTGTCATGGTCATATATATATAGAGAGATTATTATAGCACAAAGGCGACCACCATTTCCGTCACAAATAACTAGTCAAACACCATCAACCTATTGAATCCGCTAAGCTCCGGCCCAGGAGCTCCGGGCGCCGGGGGAGAGAGTATTCATCATGTTTCCATCCAAGCCTGTAGGCTAACAACTTTTGCGCATGCTGGTCTGGTGATATCAAGCAAAGGTGCACCAAAGTCCTAACTGCAGACAATCCTTTAAAACGTGCTGTAACCTTGAAGTTTATGGAAAGTTCTCTAAAAATATTTCCAGACCTTCTTATCAGTGTCATGCCTAGAGTGAAAGATCCATGCCTGAAATACGCGTGTGACATACAAAAGTGTCTTCAGGGTATGCAGCAAACTCATTCCGGGATTCCAAGGGTGGGGTTTGGGCGATAATACAGTCATTTCGAATACCGGTGTTTCCCCGGTCCTGCAAATTACCGCGCATTTCAAGCGTTCCCGTGCGTAAATGCCTCTGTACCGCGCTTAACCGCCGGGAATTACCGCGTGTGTAGAAACTATATGGTCTAGCACAAGAATTCAATTTTCGTGAGATCTTTTGTTCAAACAAGAGCTGGATGGACCTTGGGCCTCTGCTTGACAACTACGTTATATCTAGCCGTGAACGACACTTTTTCTGACCGATAGCTCAAGCGGTAGCACAGAGTAGACGGTCACTTGGGGCTACGTTATTTCAGGTTATGATAAATGACAATTTCTGCAGATTTGTATCAAAAAGTCACTGCTGCCGACTAGAACAATTGAAAATTTGGGACCAACTCTCATATGGTACCTCACCATGCATGTATCAATTATACATCATTTTCAACAACTTAACCTTTCAATGCTAGCTCAAAATTAAGGCTAAGCACATCTATGGTGTGATAGTGTGATTGGTAGCTGGCAACCTTGCATGTATATAAAGTTATAGCAAGAGAAGGACTCATAAGCGTAGAGCTTTTGTCCAAAGATCAGTGGTGAGAATGCTACTTAACAGAGCAGAAAACCTGGTGACAGAACAGGAGGACAAGAACAAAGAGATCAGTCACATTAAGAAGGTCCT
>JAAUYG010009771.1_pt1 | contig 11494 bp, 12 predicted proteins | sample 7278091 | NCBI WGS metagenome assembly JAAUYG01 (sample SAMN14350201, study PRJNA611818) | marine sediment metagenome | isolation source: surface marine sediment (0.6m) | place: French Polynesia: Moorea | collected 2018-08 | reverse complement strand
AGTAGTAGTAGTAGTAGTAGTAGTAGTAGTAGTGGTAGTGGTAGTGGTAGTAGTAGTAGTAGTAGTAGTAGTAGTAGTAGTAGTAGTAGTAGTAGTAGTAGTAGTAGTAGTAGTTGTTGTTGTTGTTGTTGTAGGAGTTGTTTTTGCGGTAGTAGTATCAGCAGAAGTAGTATTTGGATTAATAGCAGAAGCAGCAACAGCAGCAGCAGTAGCAGTAGCAGCAGCAGCAGCAGAAGCAGTAGCAGCAGCAGCAGTAGTAGTAGTAGCAAATTGCATCGTTCTTCTATATTACAACGACTCCACCGGTTAAAAAGATAACTTAATTGTTCTATTTTTGTAAAACGTGCATATAATTTAGTCCAGATATTATTAAATATGGTAGTGTGTAGCGTTTTCTTTTCAAGGTCGACGCCTTAATGTTGCTTTGGATATAAATGGTGGCACATGTGCAGCCAGTAGCCAGGTTACCCCGTGTGCCAGGGCTATCGATGGTCGTGACCATCCAAACAACAGTGCTTGGTTCACTGAAAGGGAGCAGGATGCGCACTGGATTCAGGTGAACTTCGCCTCTTCTGGGATGGTAGAGACTGTGGACATTCTCCAGCACTGCAGCTATGTTGACAAGACGAAATCGATTACGATGGAGTTCAGTGACGGCACTTCTCGAAAGGTAACATGGGTAATGCGACGATTTGATTATTAGTATATGTATTACAGAATATTATGCTGCGTATGCTAGCTTTTTACCTTGAACTGTGCATTGAATCAGATAGTTTCCCGGATGAAGTTAATGCAAGACATTGCAGGTATCAATTAATCCACGGATCGCGATACTATGACATAATAACTGGATTGGCAGAATTTCACGCAAGCTCATAGCCACAAATTCAGTAAGTTTGAAGGAATTGTTTGCGCTATTCAGGCCATCTTCAGTATCAGCTTATTTACTCGGTGAAACGAATATCGCTATTTAGCGTTTTACTCGTTTTTATATAGGGCCTTGTTCATCACTTTCTACACAATTCGACATATGTGGGCCTTGTAATAGATCCCTAGCTAGAACATTATTCTCGTTTGACTTGCAGTTGGAAATGGATTGTGCAGAGAGTATTTGCGATGCTGTCAGATACGAAACCTTCCCTGCTAGAGTTGTCAGCAGCTTCGTGAAAATTACACTGGATGAAAAGTGCGTTGAGGGTGGTATTGGCGGTTTCCGTGAAGTCAGAGCACTTACCATGGTGCATGGTGGTAAGGCGGACACATATATGTATGCTAGGTTAGGGAAATAGTGACAGTTTTCCAGCTTCGCTTGAGTCTGTCATGGTAGAGTTAATAGAATACTGAGAGAGATCTGTCGCCCGTGTCCGTTGAATGGGCTTTCTCGGAAACCGTATCACGGATCGACCCCAAGTTTTACAGAAAGCTTTTTGTCCACACGGTGATACGTATTCGAAATTTTTAGACATTGAATTATTTTTCTTTTCTTTTTCTTTTACTATGGGTTGTCTCTGTCATGTAGTCGTTTTGTACAAAATGATCAGCATAGGTGATATTGCTACGCACTTTCGATGCACGCCCGTTCACCTCTTGTCCGCCTTTCATTCACCTCTGCTCTCCTCATTGTTTGAATCTACTGCGACCTAAGGTCTCCATCACGGTTAAAGGTGTGCCTACCTTTCGTGTACAGTTTTGTACAGAGCACCGATTTGATGGCATTTGAACGTTCGAGTCGATCGAACGTAGATCGCAAAAAGGAAAATAGAAAAAGGCAGTTGACATGTCGCAATTTTCGCGCAGGTTTCCTTATCAACTGGTGTGAAAGGGAATCGATCCAACTACATGTAACCTAGTAGATCGGTCTGCCCCTTAGCGAATAGCAAAAATTTGCTTTTTGGGGTAGGCCATTTCAAGACACGTTTGGGTCTTGTATTCAGAAGTTCAAAATTGTAATTTTATTTTGTTTGAAGATTATCTAAATTCTCTTTAGCACAGACGTATATGGGAAAAAAATTCAAACGACTGTTTCTTCTTTTGAAACCGCTGTGCGAATGCAGTCGCGAAAATTTTAGAACACTAAGGGGGACAGTATTTTCGTAGAGCGTATACAAAATTTCAAAAATACTCAATGCAGCAGGTTTTAAATGCTTGAGCAAATCTTATCGTTAAGGGCGCTGGGCCTCTTCTTCGGTTTTGTCAGCCCTAAGTTTCCAGCTCACACCCTTACATAACAAATTAATTAGACAGCCACAGGAACAGCTTGGTGACACAGTAGGAAGTCCTTGGCAAACCGCACCATTCTTTTGTGATATTTTTAAAAAAGACTCTAATGGGCCAATTAGCTATGCAAACATAGTACGGTTTGGTCACAGTCACATGTTACTTGAGTGTGTCTCAGACAAGACGTTTGTGCCAGGAAAATAAACGAAGAGATAGTCTTCTAATTCACATACCGATGCACTCCGTAACACCTTCACAGTTGGTTGCTATGACAGCAATGTGTCTAAAACACTGAGGCTCTTTTATACGGCGGCTTTGGTGCCATATGGAGAAAATAATATATGTATTATCCGGACGATATAATAATTTGTCTGGATGATAAATAATTCGTCCGAACGATATATTAGTTCGTCCGGACAATATACTAATTCGTCCGGACGATATACCATACATTTCGTCCAAGCGAATTAATATATATTGCCAAGACGAAATAATATCCGGACGATTTAGTTATTATATAGTTCGGGAGATATATTTTTTCTTCACATGACACTTATGGATCGCCGTGATATTGTGCTTTAAAGGAGGTCAGGTATGGTGCACTCGTCAAATATCAAACACCTAAAAAAGAATTATTTTTTAATTCGTTTTTGTGTGACTGCGAAATCTTTTTTATGTGAAAAATATATTTTTGCGCCAGAGAATTTTTGCTCAGACATTTTTTTAAATGTCACTGCAAGGCTAACATAGGGAGATCTATATCTCTCCAAACATTCATTTTTCCTAACACAGTCAAACAAATACTGAAGGTTTTAATTTCATGGAATCATCTCACTATTTTCTTAGTGCAACGCCATCCTGTGTGTTCTACTGGAAACGTTGCATGCGTCAATTTTAATAGACTTCCTGACCCTAGTATCTGTAGACTTTTTTTTTTGTTCACCTTTTCGACTTTTGAATCTTTAGGAATTTTCTTACTTTTGTTTAACACAGAAGCACATGGTGGTAAACCTTTCAGTTGCCAACATATGGCTACGGTTCTGGGCGGTATCTGCATTTCTTTATAGAATCAGGCAATATTTTAATTTTTAGGGTAAATTTTAGAATTTCAGTTTTCAGATTGAATATTTTTATTAGGCATCATTTTGCTCAGCGGTTGCCTAACTCGTTGTTGCCAAGCTGAGAAGCGCAAACATCTTAGATTTTACGTCTTTGGTGTGACACGGCCAGGAATCGAACCCCAGCCTCCCGCACCCCGAGCACCCTAATCAACAGGCTACGGGGCGGTCGCTTGTGTAGGTGATGAGCGGCATGAGTGGGTGAGTGGTATTGGGACATGTCACAGCAATCTCAGTGGAAGCCAAAATGTTGCATATAGAGAGTGGGGTTAGAAATCCTGAAAACATATATAGCTGGAATGAGTTATTTTACGTTACCACTTGATTTGGGAATGCAGACACCCCAAGGCTTCAGAAAATACCAATAGCATTTGCATGTAGTTTTTTTTTTTTTTTTGGGGGGGGGGGCGGTGTACGGTAGCCCCACTGGCCTGCCGGCCTAAAAGCACTTTGCTTCCATGCAAATACCTAAATCCGCGATACTTAACCCTAAGATGGCTCTCCAGTTGAGTCTACTGTGATGCTTGGTGAAAGTCTCAGATTGAAAAGCTTAGAAAACCTTTGCTTTCAAATCTACGTAACACGGAACAATTGGCACCTTGTTCCATTAATCCCATATCCTAATTACTAGAACTTGGGGGCGCAAACCCACATACATCGAAATGCTAAACACTCATAACTTTGCAACTACTGACACGATTGACTTGCGGTAAAACCGTAGGGCAGTCGAACACATGGACCTAAATTTCCCCGCACCGTCTGCCGGGAGGTGGCTACTAATAGGAAAACACCTCTACGGGGGCCCGAAACATTACAATATATATGCTATTATGTATTGACATTCTATAAAGTTATTCTAGTTTGGCACAGTGCATGCAGTGACATACTGGGTGCAATCTTTACATGCATACGTTGTATAGTTGAATGTTGACTTGTACATGTACTTAATATATTTAAATTGCTCCATGGAACGACGATCTCCAACAAGATGTCATATTTAATTCAATTTTTGAGGTACTAGTATACTCGCCGATTACATAAACGCCTTACACAGGAAGTCGCTGTGTATAAACCTTTGATAATTATTTCATTTAAGATTGTGCACCTGTTATACTGAAGTCCTTCATCCCACACTAGTTACAGATTTCCACAGTTGCTCCAAATATATCTGCTGGGTGGATCTCCCGTAAGCTTCTTACCTGCAAGAAATCTATAGGTCTGAAATGACAATGTTAATATATGCATGAAACTATTTAGGTGTTCCTTTCCCAAATGTGTATTGCATTAAGAAAACAGCCTTTATATCCGTGTAAAAATGTTTGTATTGCGAAAATATTCTTATGAAAGAAGTGAACGTAACTTTCAGGTATGGGAACAAATCTTTTTACATTAATGATCGGTTTACCCAGACATGGCATTAAGTTACTAGCACTTCTAGAACCTGTTACTAGTATATCACGGTCTGCTAACTGGTAAGGTCCTTCCCCATCACTTACTGACATACCAGTGTGACAGCAATTCGTAAATGCGTCGGAAATGGTACAAGTACATTTTAAAGAAATCTCCAATGATCAAAAGTCAGCACACATACATCGTTGTTCATATCCTCAGCCACCTACCACGACAGCCAATCCCATTAATTTTCAAACCACTACTAGAACAACCATGTGGATCCAAGATGTATTATCTGCAAATAGAAGTAGCAACAAAAAAAAATGTTATAACAAAAGTATCGGCACTGCTAAACATAAAAGTTGGCAACACCACCAGCGAAGAACATGTATCTTTCACACACAATGTTTGGTTGAATGAATAACAATTACCGGTGCATTGCAAAAGTGTCAAATGCAAAATGTAGAACAAAATATATTGCAAAAATGTAAAAACTGTAGCACCATTATCAGAACACAAAAAAGCAGATTGCTTGTAAACAACTACAATACAAGCTCTAAAACACAACACTTCTGTGAAGTTACACAATGTATAACCCCTGTGCAGTTATTCCTTCCATGGATAACATATTTACAGAAAACATGTCAAGGATCAAACTGCAGCTCTTCATTTTAATTGAAGACACACTATGATGTGCTCTAAATAAAATTAGCTTTAAAATGCAGACCACTCCAGTTACTTAACTAGTAAGCACCAGGTACTGGAAGGATTACATGTACCCAATGTGTTATAACAGTCCATAGAATGTCAAACTACATGGAATTGCTGGTCATTGATTAACTATAAGAAAAAAATGTTCAGAAAATAAGAAACACTGCAGCTAATTCTTTTACTCAACCACCAATGCCGTGTAATGATTTACAGTATCAGGACAATAGGCCGTAGGCCGTGAGGTGTAGAAATTATTAACACCCTTTTACACAAGGTGGGTGAAACGAAATGTTGAATAATATAACATAGTAGTGAATTTCTGTATCGAAATATTGAATGATATAACCCCCTTTGGAATGTCCATGGTTTAAAATGCGCCAATTCCCGACTGATTAGTTGGTATAACACAGGTTGCACTGACACCGGATAATAATCCTTTGGTATCCAATCGTACTTTCTACAAGCTGTCACCCGCTTAAATTAAATTCAGGGTACCAGAGTCTGTGGGTGGAATCTGAGGTTAAGAACAGACACTAATTTTTCACCTCGCTAATGGCTTTTACCATTCCCCTGGCCACTGCCATTTTTTCTTCAAACTGCTCGCTTTGAATATTCTTTTCTTCCTCTCTACTGTCCCTGAGATAATCTAATACCATACTGACAGCATTCTTTTTACCTCCTTCATATGCTTTTTTGACCACTCCTGTAACATTCCAAAGGAAAACTGCTTCATACATTTGTCATACAAACCATGCACATTTTCCATATATATATATTGTAAGAACAATCTATAAACTATTAATAGCATGAATACTTGTAAAAAATACTGGCTAATGTCATGGCCTTGCAATTTTATATTTTATGCTCTAATACATATACTAAGCTTTGCCAAATATCTCATCTGTTTAGATAAAGGCAGCCAGGGCTCATCGCATTTCTTAACTTTCTTTGGATGTGCTACCTCCAACGGTAAATTCGGTAATTGATCGTCATCAGCATTAGCATCATCTGTAGCAAAAGAGGATGAGAGAAATATCACATATTGTATTGCATATGTATGAGTTTCAAATCTGAAACAAGAGGTACAGGTACCTCGAACCCCAGGTAATTTCATTGCGATACGTATCAAGGGTGAAGATTATGAGGGTTAACTATGCATGCTACTTTTGTAGGTATATGTCACATTATACATTCAATATAGCCGCACCTGACATTTACATGTGTAGCACTGACAAATTCTGAGAAAAGCGACTCTGCGTAAACCTCAGATGGGACATAGTTGTTAAATTTAAATGAAATCTGTGCAGTGTTATCAACGCTACGCCTGTCACAAAGTGGACCAGAGACAGACAGATGGACATCGAACTCCCTCTTACAAAACCTTTAGGTGATCCGACAGGATTATTTGAGGTAAAAGCAAACACAGGACACATTATTTCTTGTAACAAATTAAAACAAAAAATACATACTAGTATTGTACAATTAGCAGAAAAAGTAGTACAGTATCACCACATTGAATTACAGAAGAGCACATCTACACTCCACTGTTTCATCAAGTGTATCCTGGCAGACCAGGCAAACAGCCTTTTTATGAGGAAGTAAGCTGAAGTTTTTCAGATATGATGACACTGATGGGTCAATGAAGGATAAGCTGTGTCTCACCTGCTCAGTTAGGTTACTCACTGGAGGTCACATAAGGGAAAATACACAGGGTGTCAGAATTAATGTATTAGTTGTGAAAAATAGTACATGTATATGTAAATATAAAGGTAAACTAGCAGTCAGTTACAAACTTGCCACAGGCATGGGACATTCTGCGCTTTCTGATCTCGGCCTGCACTTAACCTAATAGACTAAACTTAAAGAAACTGTGAGTTTAAACTGCTTATGGAAATGCAACAGATTGTTAGTTTGGTGACAAAAGTAACAGCGCAAATTACTGTAGCTGAAAAATTGAATATTGCATTAAAAACATGCCACATTTTGAGGGTATCTATCTATCTCTATATATATATGTTTCACCACCTGAACATAGTGTACACGTTTTTTATAATTTGCCAACAAAGGCTATGTCTTTGAGTGTGGACGGGCAATATTTATGAAGATATTACCTGTATATTTATAAGTAAATATAATGAGTATATTATATCTATGGGTGAATATGTAACTTAGTACATGAGCCAGTGAGTGACAGATGGAGACGGCTAGAGTTCGGTGGACTAAGCTTTTGAGTGGATGATGGGATGAGTTATACTGGATTACTAGCCGATTGTAAGTACATGTAGATTATATGGTATTTTTTTTCTCTCAGATTATAACGTAGCCAGGGCTGTGGATGGAGCCACATGTGAGGAGAGTTCTTATTCAGACCCAGATCACACATGTCGCGCTGCCCTGGTAGAGAACGCCAACGACTGGGAAACAGATGGAGAGGGACCTGGAGCCTGGATAAAAGTTTCCTTTCCTATGGCTGATGTATTGAGACTGGCTATTCTTTCTGGATGTAGCAACTCGCCTAAAATCAGGAGAATTAAAGTTGATATGGATTCTACCGGGGATGACAATTTCGAGGTGTAGTACCTAACAATGATAAGTGCAAAGTCTCAATTAGTACCACTCTAATTGAGGGCTCAAAGGCCAAAATACAGGGATAGCATTGGTAAATCCATATCTTATATTAGTGAAATTTGAAATACACGTTAGATGTGAATTCATAAAGTGTATATATTTGCAAAAGAAACTAACTGAATAGTGAATCTGATGAAAAATTAGTATCTTACATTTGTATTTGACGTATTGATTCTTGGGAAATGCAATACGCTTCCTATCTGGGATTCCAGTAAAACTGCATTTTTTTTTCATTTTTTTTTTTGTAAAATGATGTTTCAGCATGCAACAACGTATTTTTTCTTTAGCCTTTGATACAACTTGACATTCCACACCACAAGTTCCAAAAAGTTGCAAAAAAAAAACTTTTATAGGCTTTTTTTCTGTTCCGCACAAAACATGAAGTATTCACCTAAAACAACTTTTCAGTTGAATGGGCCATTGGGTGTCTGCGACTTTGGCGCTCAGTGGAGCAATGAACCCCGGCATGCCATGACAATGGACGGGAAAATGGGGACATACAACTTAGTTAAAATGCGATTTAGGAGGGATTTGAACCCATGCGCTAAGAAAAGGTGTTTTAACGAAAAAAGCGAAATGATATAAAACACAGAAGACCAATGCCCTGCCTACCAAGCTGTGTCGAAGGCTAGTAAATGCGACTGTTCCAGTGATGTGTATTCGAGCATTTTGGGATTACACCAACCTATTCCGCCCATTGCTACATGTACATTGGGCCAAAATATACCGTATAGTGCCATTGCTGCACCGAGGTCCAAAATTACATGCATATATTCTAGCAAAAATCCAATGCCGCATTGAGCGGAAAGTTGGATCGGGCACACCATTGGTCACTAGAATCTATGAGGTTGGGGAGGAACAGCGAACCAACGATGTGTTTTAAAGAATACTTTTAAAATTTACAATTGTCTATAAGGTGGCTATCCAAGAGGGAAACTCGGGAAAAAGTCCTTTCTTAATGTTATTATTTACTTAATGAATAGTTCTAATGACTAGTACAGAAGTTTGAAAACGTTCCACGTATAGTTCAGTTAATACTTTCTTTACACACGATTACCAATGCATTTAATAACCATGCATGTCTTATTGTCGAGGTAACCATGACATGTGAACCTGGTTGTAGTGAGTTGGAGGAATTTATGCTTCCCGCCTCTACCGTAAGCTCGATCACTTTACGTGTCGAGGAAATGTGCCAGCCTGGAGTCGCGGGTGTTGATGAAATTAAAATCATTGTCGGATTTGTTGAAAGAGATAAACATAAAAAGCAAGTTGATACATATCCCAATAAGAAAGAGAACTTTCTCGGGCATTACTGATATCAGTTTAATTCATATCTTGACTTAGTGATACTTCATTGATCCTTTATCAACCAAAGCACAATCGTCAGCAAAGGACAGTGACATTTGATGGATTGTTTATAGAATATTTTTTTGCGAAATCGGATGGAACTGAAACCATTGATATCCATCCACGTGCTTCTTGTCTCCAAAGAACTCTGTCCAGCTGACTTCGTTTCTGCTCCGTATTTGGGAAGTTGTTACCTGGCAGTTGCAAGAAGGCTGCTGATTAATGAGGCAAAGTCAGCTTGCCGGCAAATACACACCAAATCAAGGCTTGTGTCCATAGACTCCAGTGCCGAGCAAGACTTTCTCAGGCGTTACGCTGAGCAGATGTATCTTCAAGACGGTATGTGGTTTAAGCATTATCGCATGCCACTGAATTTTCAATCAGCATACTAAATGATGACCGAATAAACACAATGGCAATCTCTAGACACAATGGTAAAATAACTTCTAAACGATTTAGTCATTTTCTCACGTATAACTGTTACAATTAATAATACCTATATCTATATCCACTTGGCACTGGGGGCTCAGGTGGGCTACCCAAATGCTATAAAAGTGTGCGCTGTTCGATATGACAGAAACTGTCTAAGATATCAGTCTAACTTGAAGACACTTCCAGGTAAAACATATTCGAAAATACATGTAAGCTGAGCACATTAGAGGTCCGGCTGCTGTATGCTATAGCCACATTATTGCCTGTAGAATGTATACATACAATGTAAACAGTATCCCATTAAAGTTCTTCCTAGACCTTTCGTTATAGCTCCATAACCACCTTTTAGGTGTGGTATAGCATCGTCTATAGCGCACTATGTAAAAAAGCGTGTCCTGTTTTTACGCATGGAACCCGGGCGAGTAATAAAGACGAGAAGGCCAAAGTTGAATATGATTGTCGGCAGTGCGAGGAGAGGAGAGAGAGAGAGAAAGGTGTTTAATGCCGTGCAAACAACAATGGTCTTATTCACGGCAAGAACAAGTGAAGAAAAAGAACAAATTTGATCCATCAAAGTAAAAGATGACCACTGGGACCTACCCAGGATAGATCATGATCAAAATATAAAAACCCAAAATAGACGCAAAAGAGTCACAGCAGTCGAGCTTTGCCACTGGCTTTAAGGAATATTGGCTTTGAAGGGAAATAAATTGGGCGAACTTGTTTGTGCCTTCCAGAAGTAGAAGATGGTCTTCTGTGCACTTTTTAAAGGCCGCTTCTGAAAACGGAAGTCTTCTAAGTCTTCCAACTGAAAGACGGAAGACTTGGAAGACCCGGTAGGTGGCGAATTGATCGGCGATATTTCACACGTGCTTGAGTATTTGTTTACCTTAGCTCCGACTTGGCTTGTCTCCTGCCTACCGCTTTAAAGCTTACAAAAGCTGAGCAAAAGTCGGAGCCAGTGTGTTCAGTAAAATTTTGGCTTCCGCACACTTTTTTTTTCAGAATCGCTTTTCTGACGTCAGTCTTCTTCCAGAAATTGCGCGGTGCGCTTGGTCGAGCGGTAGAACACTCGACTTCAGAAGACTGGGTCCCGGGTTCGAAGCCCGGTGTATTCATGTCTGGGGCCCTTTCATCCTTCGTCTCATTGACCGGCGCCCGGTCCGTCGCTCATAAGACCCTGGCTGTTAAAAAGCGACGTAAATAAACCAATTCACTCACTCACTCTTCTTCTAGAAGGTGCAAAACAAGTTCGCCCATAGTCTTTGGTGTTCGAGCTCTAAAGAGAGCTGTTTGCTGTTTACACTCTCATTTCGGCATTCTGGCAGCCAGCATTGTGTTCGCCCAGGAAGCCATGCTGCTCACAAGGCTGGGCTTAGCTGGCAATGCATTTTGACGACAGCAAACACCGAAACAACCGCTCATTATGAACTTGATAATGATATCAAGAAAAGAAATAAGAACTTATTTTTTAGCTCTGCTTGACTATGTCAGCAGAGCTCATGAAATCGAAATACGTCCGTCGTCCGTCCGTCCGTCGTCCGTCGTCCGTCTGTGGCATCGATTATCTCTGAAGTTTCTGCATGGATTGCTTTCAAATTTCAGCTGTGGCTTCCTCTGGACCATATGCCCAGACTTTTTTTTTTTTT
>JAAUYG010195278.1_pt1 | contig 11498 bp, 15 predicted proteins | sample 7278091 | NCBI WGS metagenome assembly JAAUYG01 (sample SAMN14350201, study PRJNA611818) | marine sediment metagenome | isolation source: surface marine sediment (0.6m) | place: French Polynesia: Moorea | collected 2018-08 | reverse complement strand
TCCGCAAGAAGATAAACCTGCAGACTTTCATGACACAAAAAAGTTAGAGAAAGACGCAGAGGGTTTCAGAAACAGTGGAGATGGACGTGACGAGGGGGCGGCAGCCCTTGACTTTGCTGGTGACGAACGTCAAGGGCTTCTTGACCCAAAGTGTCTTGAAGAAGACGACAGAGGTACATCAGCACCACAAAGACGTTTTCACGCCAAACATCAATTTCGCCCTCTTTTGCTTTGCATCTTGTCGCGCAGGTCAACTGACTGGACATGATTCCGTCTCATTACTTGGCAGCCTTGGGTACAAGTGCGAAGGAGTTTTGGAGTTTCTCATTGTTCAGACTCAATGAGACCATTTCTTTATCTCCCAAGGATGTTACCGCCCCCCCCCCACAAGTGTCTCCCCCTGGATGCGTCCCCGACAAGAGAGAAAAAACCCCTGATGAGCATCACCTCTATCCCATCTAGTTCTTTCTTTTCTCAGCCAAAATGTCCAAAAATACGGTAAACATCTTGCAAAGCACGAGCTTGGGATTCAGATATCCACACAAGTCTTACTCCTGTCGCTGAGTGAAATTAAAACACACAAAAATGTTTCAGGAGATCTGCTGGTCGTTGATGATTCAGATGACAGTGACAGCGAGTGGAGTGCGGAACGCACGCTGTGGCGTCCTGTGCGCAAACAAGACCCAATAACTTTGCACGAACATCTGCAACTGTCTGCAGAAGAAGTGAGTCGTTCTCCTTTTGTGAACGAGTCTTTCCACTGCCACAAGAAAACCGCAAAAGGCGCTTGTGAGTGATGCGAAACTTTTGTGCAGGAAAGTAAAACATCGGTCTTCCCACACACGTTTCGAAGAAAGAAACCTGAAGTTGGACACATGTCTACAATGTCAGAGGAAGCCATCTCGACACCCTTTTCTTGTTTTGTCCACTTTTTTCTGGAATGATGAAAAATGATAATGTTCACAATGAAGGCCCAAAGAAAAGGCTTTGTCATTGTCATACATGTAAAGGGAGAAGAAAAACAGCACTGTGCAATGCAACTTCATGCAGTTATACGAAGAACGCATTCAGTCAGATAAAACCAGAAATGCTTGCAAAAAGACTTGTGCATGTCTGTTTCTTGCCTTGCTGTTGGGCTTTGCGCGACAGAACACAAGAACAATCGTCATATTGCTGTTTCGCAGCTTTTGGCGAGTGATTTGATGGCGCATTTTTGAAGCGGGGGAGCTTTCTCTGATCTGTGAAGAAGTCAGTCAGCCTAAATCGTGATTTGTTGAAACTCAGAATGAACTAAAGACGTGTTTGCTTTCAGGCATTTTTCCTGAGCTACGGTCTGGGTTGTCTCGTGGTTCTGGATGAGAAGAATATGGCGTTAGATTTGACGGCGCTGTGGCGAAGATTCTGCTCCGCACATCGCAGGTTCATCCCAAACTACGTGGCGTACCACTACATGAGGAGCAAGGGATGGGTGCCGAAGAGCGGCCTGCAGTTTGGAGCTGACTTTGGTAGATCTCATCAATATTTCACGACCCGTTTCTTCTTTGTGCTCATAACGTGATGCAAATTGAGTTGTGTCAGTGCTTTCGGAGAGGCCAGTCTGACATTTTGGTCTTTGCACATGAAGAAATGATTCATATTCCCTAAAAACCAGACGCATTTTTCTTTCCAAGAAGTGCGATGTTCTGATAAATAATGTAAAAATGGTTCAGGTCAAATAAGCTTTAATCACCACCACAGCACAAGCGACTGGTCATAATCAATATCTTGGTCAGTTTCTCTTGAGGCAAATCTCCTCCCACAGATACTGCTGCGTCATAAAAACGGTTTTAGTAAGTTCGTGCATTTCCTATCCAAATGCAAAAGACAGCTGCAGTGAATGATGTGGTGCTTTTAGCTTTTAAGCGCAATGCGGCAGCAGACGCGCGGGAATCAATTTATTTGGTTTCACACAGAGATTCATTTTGCATCTTTAGCCAGAATTGATCCTTCTAACTGTTTGCAAATTTGCCGAAAGCTTTCCAACAAATAAATCATTCAGTTTGGATAATGGTTGTGACATTTTAGCAGGTTTAGATCTGAAAATTTTCTCAAAAGAATGTCACAAATTTCCGTCAGAAAATTATGTCACAAAATCTGCGGAAAAGACTGTTTCATCGCACTTTCTGTCAATTTCGCGGAAAAATAAACTTCCATTCAGTTTTTGTCACAAGTTCCTGCACAGGTCGCCTTGTTTTCGAGTGTTTCCTTCCATTCACTATGTTATGCTGTCAAAAGCTGCAGCATGGGATGTTTTGGTGACAAATATGTACCTAATCTCAAACAGCTTGTACTCACTTAGCGCAATTGGTTTTTCTATGGCCTGACGCATGCTTTTCTGATTAAACGTCCAGTGTCACCGTCACATGTTCGCAATTATTATATTTTTATTTTTTTTGCAGTTTTGTACAAAGATGGCCCACCGTTCTGCCACTCGTCTTTCACGGTCAACGTGTGGCCTGTGTGTGACCTTGACATGTGTGACGACCCTTTGTTCCCATCTCGACCCTTGACTTGGAGGTCCCTGGCTGGATTCAACAGAGTCACAGAAGCTGTGGGCAAAGTACGTGACACATGTTTCAACTGGATCGAATGAAAAGAAAAATAAACTGTGTCAGGAGTTTCTTGTTCCATTTTGAATTTCAAGGATCTTGTTCCATTTCTTTTCTTTCGTTTGGAAGAACACGTAATGAAAAGCACTCATTTCAACCACACAGCAAACTTTTAACCATCAGTTCTCCAAGGGATATTTGTGGGGTTTTTTTTGCAGGAAGTCATGCTGTGTTATGTGATACGTCCTGGAACTCTCACAGAGAATGATCTGCACTCTCCCAATTGTATCAAAAAGTTCACTGTGCAGGTAACCTCAATTTGATAGTTTCGTTTTCGCTGTGACGTTTCACGACAAGATCTCGTTTCTCCTTGTGTCATTTGAACCCTTTCACTGGGCCAGGAATCACGAGGAATCATTTTCCGAACAGCTCCGAAACATGGAGGTCACGGTGACTTTTCCATTTGCGAAACAATTTCTTGCCGAATATGGACAAATCGAGATCACGGTCAATTGGAAGTCTTCTGGAAATCAAACTTGTATTTCTCACTGCCTTCTTTCCAAATTGACCTTCATCGTACAATTTTTACTTGGTATTCTTTGTTTGGATTAACCGGGACCCACTTGCGATGCTAACTTCAGGTTTTCGGCGTTCTTGCCCAAAAACGGAAATTCCAGAGTCATACATGTCAAAACGTTTCGAAGTTTTTGTGCAGAAAAAAAAAGAACTGGAGATTTGGCCACAAGGGCTACCTCTACCGCCGTCGCCGTGTGGGGGGTGACATCTGTGGGGGCAGGTGACAAGTCACGAGGGGGGTGACAGCTGTGGGGGGAGGGGTTAAAGCAAAGGTTTCGACAAGCCAGAATCACGGTCTGCTCCAATACTACTTCTCGCCCTTTTGGGCAGCGAAGTGAAAAGTTTTTTACATCCTGTCAACATGACGTGCTTTTGTATTTCAGGAAATGATTGTGAAGCGGTGGGTTTCATCAAGGGAACGAGAACGCGAGGATGAAGCTGAACTATCGTAGCTGCTGCATCAACTTGTGGCAAATTGCGTTTTCTTTACGAACAACGCTACAATTCTTATTTCGAAAAACAAAACGAAAGGGCAGGAACATTTTTTTTTGAATTCAGAAGAGATTACTGGGCCCTGGAATGAAAACCACATGTTGCGGCAGTCCACAGGAGAAGTGTTTCTTTCCTCGTCTATTGAAATCTGACAAACGGTTGTCAAATCATCTGGGACCCCTGCTGAACAAATCCAATAAATTGTTTTCTCCTCACAATTCGTCTGTAGTTCTGTTCTGAGAAACATGTTGACCACAGCAAAATACTGGCAACAACGTGCTGTTGGTCAATGGAACCTCGCCATACGTTTGACTTTAGCGAGGTCGACTGTCATGTTGTGAATGGCTTTCTTCACCGCCGGAATGTCGCGCAGGATGTCTGCAGGGCGTGTCCCGCCAGCTTCCAATGCCTCCAACTCTGAAAAGCGACAGGGTTTTCACGCATGAGTTTTCGAAAGTAGACTGATTTTGACTTGAATCCGTCTTCTGCGACTTCTGAAAGATTTTGATGCACTATCGTTGGTCCTCTCCAGTTTCGTTGCATGATAGATGTCTTGGTTCCGAAAAATCCGGCATTCAGTCGGTTCGGCTGTTTGGACAACACGATTTCACGAAACCTGACAATATTGTGAAACAAAGTGTACCGTCCAGTTGCTGCTCTAGACTGTCGAGCCGCTCATCCAGCAGGTCCTGCGTATTCATAATGTGACGTATCAGGTTGTTATGACACGCAGCAGTGGGGTCTTCCTCCTGTGAACACAATAGTTCGGCGAGGAAAAGTTTTGCAAAACAAGCATGCTTATCAAGAGCATTGAAATGACGGGAACAACACACAGCGTGTGGGGGGAGGGCCCTGACCCAGTTGGGGGGAGGTCTCTGTGAAAACTCACAACATGAAAAACCACATTCTCCTTGCGACAGGAAAACAGAAGAACGAAGGCAACAGCAAGAGATTCTCGGAAAACTCACATAGGTTAAAACAATTAACCTTCTTCCTTTGGGAACAGTATGCGATGGAGCGAACATCATTTACCTGTGGCGCTGACGCCTCTGGCTGCTTCTTGACTTCAGTGCCCAGAGGTTCGTCCGCAATGCTGAAGAAAGCGACGCTCGGCTTGGACTCAGCAGCAGGCACATCCTTACTCCCGCCTGAAAACGAACAGCCGTTTTAACTGGCCCAGCTAACTTCTTGCGTACCAATCTTTCATGTGTGGTTCACGTCCATTGCGAAACACCAGAGCGCGAAAAAGATTCGACAAGCCACATTAGAGCAAGTTTTGCTGGGACTTGCGAGTGTTTTCACGCCACAAAACCTCCACTCACAGAAGGAACTTTGGGCTTTTTTCATTCGCTGCGAAGCTCCAGCTTCTGACTTCCAACGGATTAAAGTTGCTTTCATTGAAAGCAGATGCCCTTACCAGGTACTGGAGTTGTCTCGGGACCTTTTGAGCTGTCGCCACCTTCATTAGAAGTTGTGGGAACTTCTGTTGTCGTCGAAGTGCTGGAGTTTTCATTCACCCCTGATGCGGATTCCGCCACACCGTTCACCTGAGCACCAGTTTCCTTTTCTGGTTCATTACTTTCCTCTTTTTTGGTCACAGATTCGTTATCCTTTTTCACATCATCCACCGCAGTGACATCATCCTTGCTTGTCCCATCACTGTCAGTCTGTTTCACTTCATGATTTGTGGTGTCTGCAGTGTCCACCGGTTCAGTTTTGATTTCAGTCTCAGCCGGACAGACAACACTTGTTTCCTCTTTCTTGATTTCTGAAGCAGTCGTGTCCGCACTAGTTACCACATTTTCTTCTTGCACAGTGTCGTCTTCTTCAGTGTTTTCAACCTCTTTATCCAGATCTCTTGTCCACATCGTGAAGTCCTTTCCCTTCTTCCCACTGGAAGTTGCAAGAGAAAGCAAAGATGAACTCAATGGGGCCGTGGCTTGACAACTACAAGAAAAGCCTTGCGTGAAAGCGTCCATTTCAGCACAAATCGTCGCAAACCGGTATTCGAGAAATGAACAGATCTGGTGTTCCAGGTGGTCTTCCCCGCACAAAGCCAACATGTGTTCTTTTCAAAGCAAACAAGCTGCGCCGTCACCTGAAGCCGTCCCATCCCAGGCCCCAGCCCACGTTGTTGAGGCCTGGAACAGGTCGGAACTTTGAGTTGATCAGAAGCAATGCCACTCACTTGAGAGCCGTCATCTTGCGACGCAGGCCGTGCAGTACTTGGTTGATGTTGTGCACGTCGCCGGCCAGGTTGTGCGCCGCGAGGACACTCGGCGACTGCCGACCTCCGTTCGATTCCTCCAGCACCGGCAGAAAGTCGAACCTCGCCAGAGAACCCTCCCGGTGCCAGTCCTGGTTCGCAAGGAACTTCGCACTGTCTCGTACTCCTGTGTTGTGACAGAAAACGGACGACTGACAAACAGCAAAGATAAATGACTCTCTAATTTTTTCCTGACCAAAACAAACGCAGCACAAAACTGCCAAATAGGGACAATGTCAGTCTTGTTTGCAAAATGTCAGCTTCCATAAATTTGCTGGGAACATATCTCTTCATCATTTTTTTTGCGAATACAGGTAATCTCGCATCTGTTTCTTGTTGGCAGGAGTAAGGAGGAGCTAATTACCTGGCGGATTGTTGCAGACGTAACACACGTATTTTTTCGGAAGCGTTTCTTGCGTTATTTCCATACACACAGCATGCTGCCAGCACAAGCACACGTCACACTGAAAATGAGAAACTTTGCAATGAAACCCTCCGTGGGAGGAGGTCACAGAGAATTCAATGAACAAGAACAGAAGCGGATCAAGGTGAAATTTCCCTCTCTCCCCCACCAAAAAAGCATAATAAGGGTTTGTCCAAAAGAAAAGACGGAACAAAACGAAGTTACAGGGTTCGCACACAAAGTCAAGAAAAAACGTCAGGATTTTGCAGGGCTTTACAGCAAATTTCTTTTGTGACCTCCAGACCTTCAGATTTCACTTCCCTGAAAGGGTGCTACTTTCAAAACAGTTCAGTCTCAAACTCAACTTTCTCGTTTTCCAGGATGTGTGGCCCCAAACACGTGTTTGGGCTTATTTTTGCAACTAGTTCATGGAATCTTGGAGATAAGGGCTTTTATTCTCTGGATTTGAATGGAGAACATGCTTGCCGGCTAAATTGTGGACAAAGGTGCCGTTGAAATTTTATTGCAATGCAAGAAGGCTTTCTGAAGTGCAGAGATTGAATAATTTCCCGTGAATTCATTGAACTCATTCCGAAATTTCTTTGTTCCATTTTGTAATTTTCCCCTGTTTCCCGTCCTCTTTTGTTTTCCTGCGTGGGTTTTTTTTTTTTTTTTCATGACACAGATCCGAAAACATTTTCTGACACGAATCTGGCACAATTTCTCCAAATCTGAACGTCACCACACAAAACACTGCACAAAGAACACAATACGACAAACGCCGAAGCCAACAAACATCCAAACGTTGCTTTCTTGCCAATCCAATTAATTAGGTGGCATATGACACTGCTTTGTGCCAAAAGTGCTCTCTGAAGAAACAGACAAAATCTAGGTTTTTCTTGGAATTAAAAACATTTCTTCTGTTTGATAAATAACAAAAGGAAAACTGTTCAAGGGGAGAAAACTTAGCAAAAGTGCACCTGTATCATGAGGCCGTTCTCCTCGTTAATTTGACAGATACAGTTGACGAAATCTTCATCCTCCATTTTGTCATAGAATTCGTCGCACGACACAGTTTCTTCGTCCGCCTCGGCGCTGTTGTACTCCGCGACGACCGTCTCCTCTGTTGTGCTTGTTCTGCCATCTGCAAAGGAAATCACAGACGCTTATATATGTTAAAAAGCGTCCTTGGAGTAACATTTAGGCTAAATGTACCTCAAAGAGTTGAAATTGCTTTTTCGTGCAAGAAGGAACGTAGGATGGTCAGAGGAGGAATAGATTTTTAAACTTCAAACCTGAGGATGAGGGAGGAAAGTTATGCATGATGTTAAATGTTCAACAGGGATGCTTCGGTCACTACACAAAGCACCCAAGGACGAAAATAATCACTTAGGCTTTGCTCTTTTGTCATTCTGTTTCAAAAACTGTCTCTCAAGTTCGAATTCCGAACAACTAATCCCATTAAGCAAACATGAATACCTTCAGACAGTGCCAAGTTGTCTTCAAACGTTGAAGGCAGTTCAGAGAGAGGGGTGTCTGGAACAGTGGACAGTGAAGTCCCTGAGCCTCGGTCCCGTTTCAATTTCTTTTTGCTGCTGTCAGAGTCCGCTGAACCTGCAAAATCCACTGAGAGAATCACAAAGAATTAATGATGGCATGTTGAACAACCAAGGTTTCTGAAGCATCAATGTGAATTAACTGTCAAAGATCCAACGACTACCAATGGTGCGCATCACATCTTCAGGGTTGTGTTTGATCTTCAATCTGCTTTTTGCAATTCCACACATCCACTGTCCAGAAATGTTCAGCACTTCTTTTGCAGCGACAATGGAAACACGTTATCCAAAGGAAATTCGCCCAATACGCACAGACACTTGTAGTTTTGCGCCGTTTCCTTGGAGGTGGTGGCTGCACGGGTGTACCGTCTGACGTGTGGTAGTATTTCACGTGGTACTCCACCAGACTTGGCTTTCTGAAGCCTAAAAAGCACAACATTCAACACGAAGTCACAACATTTTCAAGAGAGACAAGGAAACACATCACAGTGATCAAGAAAACAACAGAAAATGTCGGTTGACGTCACGACACAAAGCAGTTTTTCCTGTGTATTTTCTCGCGATGGGAAAATTTGCATTTGTTCACAAAGTCATAACAAGCAAGCACAGAACTCAAGCGTAGCCGAAATAGATCTGCTGTTTCCTCTGATCTCCTGTGGACAAGGGCGGGGAGTAAGCCCCCCCCCCCCTTGACAGGTGTTTCTGGTTACTGAGCGTGAGCTTCATCAGATGCGATTTTTTAAATTGCTGGTTCTGCTTTCTCCTTCTTGTGATAATCTGGTCAATTTTCGTTGTCATCGTGACAATTGGCTTCTTTGCGACGGGCTTCTTCACGAGTGGTTTCGCGGGTTTCTTCAAAGTCATCATCTGAGGACCTCTTTTCACAACACAAAGGAGTCTCACCTTTATCGCAGCCTTTGAACGGGCACTTGTATCTGTTGTGATCCTCTTCGACCTTGAAAGCTTTCTTTGGGATTCCTTCTTTCACTGTCAGCAAAAAAAGGAAAGAATACACAGTGTAACAACGCTGAAAAGTGAAAAGGAACAATTTTCTTTTGCAATGTTGAGTCGAGCGACAGACATCAACAGGAAGTTGAGGATCCTTTTAAAATTTTTCGAGTCCTTTTTGTCAGGAAACACGTGAACTTGGAACACAATTTGAACGCACAAATTTATGCCCAGGTAAAACACAGACAGACACAATTACAGCCTAATACTTTCAAAATGTTCGTTGTGAGCAAACATACTAAACCACTCATTCCTCACTGCTGGACCATCGTGACTGTCATTCACAGACCATTCCATCATGCAAGCTGGTTTCTTTCTTTTGCAGATTCTCGCTTTTCTTGCACTTCAGACCAACCAAAGATACCGGTCTTTCTCACAAAGATGAATTTACAGGTTGAAAGAAAATGCTACCAACAGTATCATGCTCGACATCCAGAATGATGGGGGACAAATAAACTTCTTGTTTTTTTTTTGGCCCTGTGGGCAGGAACAGTGATACCTGTCGCCGATGGAGCTGGTCAAAATAAGACATAAAAACAGTGATCTGCTTGCGATCTCTTACAAAAAAAAAGTTTCATATTAGATTGATGAGCAAAAGGTGCCCTCTTGTTTTTTCAACGAAGCGAATGTCTACAAGAATGTTCTTTGCCGTCTGAAGTACAAGAGCACACGCATGTTTCTGTGTTCAGCAGTAACCGTCATTCAAACAAACACTTGTTCCGCTCAACACACTTAGAGCCAACATCAATGTACTTACATCTCTGTATTAAAGGCACCATGGTCGCGTGTTCACCAGAGGCCGTCGTGATGCTCAAACCCTGCCCCTTCTTCTTTTCAACTGAAAACAAACCACAACGAAAATGAACACCGGTATTCTTGTCTTGCACCGTAAATTTCTCTACATCTGAATCTTGTAAACAAAATAGTCAAAACAGGCCGCAAATTTCACTTTTGAAGTGCACACGTGTATTTGTTTGTTGAATGTTGCATTTGTTACGAATTTAGTGACGAGTTTTTGCATTTAGCAGACCACTTGGTCCTGCAATCTATGTTTTCCGCTTCAGCCTTCCTCCATTGATCTTTCAAGAGCACATTCTCAGTGTCAGTCGAGCAACTTTTGAAAGCCAACAAAACAACAACAACAACAACAACAACAGAACAAGAACAACAGGTTGCCCACAAGTTTCTCTGACCTGCGGATCGTGACAGTGAGCAGGACGGGACGTGGTCGCAAAAGTGACATGAACACCCATCTGTGTGGAGTGCATTGTTTGTGGTACAGGAGCTGCCTGCCCTCAGAATGTTTCCACAGATAAGGGAATCCCGTACTTTTCACTTCTTCGCCCATTCCCAAAAGAACGATGAGAGCAATCAAAACATTTCCTTCCCTTTCCCCAATCTTTCATCCTACTGTCTGTGTCAATAAGAACTTGATTCAGGTTTGAAGTGCCCCTCATTTGTCAGCCCATGAAGACCAATTTGGTTTTTGCACAAATTTCAGGAAACAGCAAAGCAAGGCAAGAAAGTCCATCAAATTATGGCCAACAACAAACGGGCAGGCAGCACGCGTACATAACTTTTCCTTATTCTGCGACTGGAAGACAGATGGGTAGGACAGGCTCTCTTTAGAAAGGGTTGAAGACAGATAGGTCGGTTCATCTTGGTCCAAAAGTTCCTGAAGGTAACTCCGCTCTCCCTTTGGTGGCTGTAAACTGAAGTTCCCTGTTTGCAAAACAAAACCGGATCCACTACGAATGAAAGAAACCCGAATTCTACTTCTACTGTGCAGGCACTTGCGATGGAAAAAAGAAAAAGCAGACAAAGCCACACTCAGAAAGTGACGCCAAGAAAGTGAGAAAGACAGGCAAGCGAGCTGAAACTAGACGATCTGGCGCTGCGCAAAAGGATAGATAAATCAGCAAAGCCATCACTTTCTTGTTTGTTCTGACCTTGCGGTAGTGCTTCAGTTGTTGCTTCTGGAACTGAAGCTAAGGCTTCACGGCCAGAAAGTACTTCCCGCTCAACAATGGGAGCAGCAAGGTTTTCCACTGACAGATCTGGTAAAACCAATCAGACGCCATTTTCTACAGTTTACCAACAAAACTGCCGACCCCAATTTACTTCCAATTCGGTTCAAGCAGGCGCAATTTTCAGATTTTTCTTTCATTTTTCACCGCTTCAAAGCAAGTTCCATGAAACCTTAAATCAAGTGGTGTTTGATTTTGCCTTCAGGGCCATTGCCAGACGGAATTACCGGCACAATGACGAGCCAAATTATTAGCATTTCGTAATTCTCTTTTCCTTCTCCCAATGCAAAGAGAACGTGGCAATTTGTTTATGCCTCGAAAACATACCTTCACTGGCACTGGGAGGTTTGGGTGGTGTTTCCACGATCGTCGGTGGCGCCGAATGACGACGCTCTTCCTGAAAAAAAACACAACTAAACGTCATGAAAGTCCTCAAATCATTCGGCAAATTTCGAAAATAACCCTTCTTTTTTGGGGGGAGGGGGCTTCTTTTTTTTTTTTTTTTTTAATTAATCACATGTTAAAGGAACACAAAAAATTATTTGAATAAAATGAGAACAAAACTTTGCTTTATTTTTATTT
>JAAUYG010167303.1_pt1 | contig 11498 bp, 10 predicted proteins | sample 7278091 | NCBI WGS metagenome assembly JAAUYG01 (sample SAMN14350201, study PRJNA611818) | marine sediment metagenome | isolation source: surface marine sediment (0.6m) | place: French Polynesia: Moorea | collected 2018-08 | reverse complement strand
CGCTGAATTACACCTGCAAAGGGTAGACAAAATTTGAAACACTCAGGCTTTCTTCGCAAGTTGATGCCAAGTGTTCCCATTTCAAAAGGCAAAATTACACAGGGGCAAATGTAGCTTTTTGCGAAGTTCAATCCAACAAAGAAAAGTCATCTCGGGGTAACTTTTGTGCGAGGGAAAAAAGTCAACAGAATTCACCACGGATGATAGCATATCTACATTGTGTTGCCGCAATCTTACTTTGGTATCATTCCTGACCTGAGGGGTAAGTGTAACATACACATTACAATGTTAAAGTCTCTTGCAACGAAGATTGTTTGATTCAGCTGCCGATTTCTTATCATTCTGCGTTTGAATTAGAAATCCAGTTTGTTAACAGCGTAGGGGAAGGGAGACAGACTAGAAACTGGAACACAAGCTACAGGTGAAGTGGTCTCTGCTGAGCTTAAAATCTGTCTTTTTACAGTCAATTCGTTTGATACAAATACAGATGTTTTTGCCTTGTGGAGACAGAGATAAACATTTCTGGGTTTGTTTGAATGGGCATGGTTTGGCAAAAACGTTTTGGATTCAGCGGGCCCCACAATAACTGTCTTCGGTGCGTTTCATGTGCCAGGGTGTCGACGGTGATAAGAGATTATCAGACAGTCGACAGTGGAGTGAGGTAGATAATGTCCCTTTTCAGACTTGTTATTACGTAAAGGCCTGGTACTCAAAACCCTTGGCCAACATGTTTTCCAGCCCTGTGCGTGAAATGGTATTCATATTGCTGTTGAAAGACATTTTCAGTCATAGCCCTTTTGTTTGTTTGTCCACAATTTGACTGGTCTTTTCCTTGCCTCTTTATTATTTCCCTCATTCACACCCTCACAACAGTCATATATAAGTACCCTCATGTCCATTGTTCCCATTCCCCTGGAAATACCAACATCAACACTTGGCACTCATTTTCCTCTGTCTGCCCGTCCATTATTACACGTGACGCACTGTTACATACGGGGATCTTATCTTGGCGCGGGTCTTCACTCACCGCAGCTGGGACACGGGTTCAATTGTCACCAAGATAAAACATCAGATGGTGTCCACCAGCGGATCCAGGGAGGGCCCTGAGGCCCGGGCCCCCCTTGCCAACAAAATGTCTTCAAAATCATGCAGTTTTCAGGCAATTTTGAGTAAATTTTGGCCTCAGGCCCCCCCCTGGAGTCAAAACTCCGCTGGGCTCCCCCTGACCAAAATCCTGGAACTGCCACTGGGTTACTATCACCCGTGAGTCGGAAGTCAGTCCTGATTGGCTGATCTAATCTGACATGTCTGGTGCCTTCCAGGGATCACATTGTTCCCTGACATTTTTGGGGACAATGCCCAAGTCAGTGTGATTGTGATGTAGAACTGGGGCAAAAGTCTGGGTTCTTTTGTGTAGATGTGGGAAATGTCACAAAGTGATGCCCTGCAGCAAATCAGTTGTGGTTGTGCCATGTCTTACAACATCGGTTTTCTCCAAGCTCTATGGAATTGCTATTGTCCGTGTTTGTTTGGCAGAATGCTGTTGAGTAGCTCCAGTTTAAGGATGTCTTGTGAGGGAAAGCTTCGACTGGAGACAAGACACAAAAAAAACTCCCAAAACATCCAGAGTCCACAAAAGTGCATGCGCGGTACAGGGGATGTATTGGTGTTGGACAGAAAAAGCACCAAACATAACTCCAGGTACAGAACGTAACCCAGAAAGAACAGCCAATGACTGAGGGTAATTTTGGGAGGTGTGGCAAATTGCATGCATGGGTGTTTTTTTCTGGGTTACTTTCCGTTCCTGGAGTTACGTTTCGTGCTTAAACTGTCTATTATGATGGTCGTTTTTGCGCCCTTTGGATGGCACACCATGAAACACACAGAGCAATTGGGGGTGGGGTGGGCTAAAATGCCTCAGCCTGTAACTTCTCGCAAGCATTGGGCAATTTAGGAACAAAAGTGATGTTGCAGCGTGATTTTTAGAGGTTGAAGTCATAAGCAATACGAAACGAACTGCCCCTGCAACTCTATAATTTTCTCTCTAGTTCTCGTTGGCTCCATCTCTTCGTGAACCACAAGGGTGATTACCTCCCCCGCAGTCAACAAGCCAGATGGAGACTTCTTCTCAAAATGAAGATTTCAAACTACAAAGTATGCGGATACTGTCAAGGTACAGAGCCATGCAGGCGTAGAAAGAGACGTGTTGAACGCAAACAAACGATGTCAAAAGTTGGCCCTGTTGGCCACGTGGCACACGTTGGGGTATTCCAACTTACATATTGTTTCAACAATCAATCAACATCTCGCCCACTCTCTCCTTTCACGAAGCCAGCCTTCTGTGTTTTTCTTCAAAGCATTTCACTCTGAAAACCTTCCCATCCCCATTTGTGTTGAGACGACTGTCTTGAAAAACAATACAAGCAGCAGCGCAGAGACACTGTGGGGGGTGCGACGTCCCCCTGATCCTTGTTTTACCCTGTTTAGAATGAACCCGTGTAGAATGGAGAACATCACCCCCCTGGAGAATGCATGCCCTGTGGAGAATGAGGATGTTGACCCCCTCAAGGAACCATGGAACATATGGCGGCCAACCTGCTGTGTCAAACCACTAAAGTGCGAGTCCCTTGCGGGATGTCGCACAAAAAGCAGACTGGATTCTGTTTTGGGAGGCGGCTACGTTTCTGGCAAGCAAACGAAATGGAAAGAGGATTTTGTTTTGCCATGCCCGTGGCTTCCAGACAGGGTGTGGCAGTTCTGCGAGTACCCAGCTGCACTGACCAAATTCTAAATGGAAGCTATTGACTGATGTTGAAGAAGTTTGTGTCGCATTAACACACCCCTAAAACAGTAGATCTACAGTCAGCCTCGTCTAATCCGATTTCGTCTTCCACCTTCTTATGTTGCCAAACATTAACGAAGGTGAAATTTGTCTGCAAGTACTGTTCACAAAGCACTTTGAACAATCGCCTTTCTTCTGTCAATTAACACAACTCCCAGTCTAGTTGTAAATTCCCAAATTGTTTGCGATTGTTCATTGGTGGAATTCTTTGAAGTTAAATTGTTTTTGGATCAAGATCTGTCTCACACCAATCTAGGGGATCTTAGAAATGGCTTTCTTTGTGGTTTTCTCAAGGCTGTGAAATGAAATTCAATTTATTTGGCTGTTGCACCGTGGTGAGAAGGCGGGCAATTAAGTTGGACAAATATTGTTCGTAACATGACGGGATGAAAAAACAACATCCTGTTTTGAACCTGAGAGATGAATGCTCAGTGTTTCACCTGTGGGAGTAACACCAACATCAAATGGAGTGAAGTTGAGTGATTTCTCGCTATGTGGAACACAATGAAGAAAACTCCGGGCTAGGCACAAAAATCAGAACATTCTTGGTCCTTTGAAAGACAAATTCAGTGCTTTGGTATGACCAACAGCAGAAAGACATTACTAACTGCTGAAGTTAAATTGTTTTTGGATCAAGATCTCTCTCGCACCTATCTGGGGATATTAGAAATGGCTTTCTTTGTGGTTTTATGAAGGCCTTTCTGCATTGCCCACAATAGATCTCCTCATGCACATTGTTCCAGAAACACTCTTTTTGGTTTCCTTTTGCTTTCCTTATTTTGGTTCAGACTGGCACACATCAAAATCAGCTGAGGGGTTCAGGAATTTCTTTAGGTTGGAGTGAATGTTGTTTACTATCAAGGGGCCTTGACATCAGTTGCCTCTTTACCCTATAAGCTTTCACTGTTGGTAAACTGTGCCATGAAAAAAGTCTGTGCTGCGTAATTCAGAATCAGGGGCACGCAGAGGTAAATTTAGAAAGATTCTCAATGAGCCTGAGCTTCTCCAACTCACGACTCGTTCTTTGTATTCCCGTCTCTTCCACGGGAGACCCTGTTATTTTGGGTTGATAGACTCTGCAGAATCCTGCCAGTGATGGAGCCAGAAGTTCTGCCTGTGTGTTCTTGGTTCCAAGATGAGCTCAGGGACTCTGCCCCAATCCTCTTGGTCTCAGCATGTTGACAAGGCAGCTGGAGACTAGAGATTGAACCTTCTGTTGGGAAACCAAAGTCTGGCTATGTTGGGTTGGGTTTTCCAAAGCAGATTCATTCAAGGGACACTGTGCCCTGCGCCCTTCTGTTTCAACGTGAAGGATATCAACAACTGGATGGTGATTGGTTGAAAGTATCAACACAATTTCTTTTGTATTGGATGTCCAGCCTGTTGTGTCTTGCATCAGTTCTTGGTGCCTCTGTGTGTGTTGGCACCTCACGGGGATGGCTCTGGAAAGGGGATGGTACTTTCGGTGGAGGAAGCTTTATCTCCTCTGGAAGAACTCAGTTGTTCTGAACAACTTCTTGGTCTGGTCACTTGGTCTCAATCCCACATACAGTTCACAGACAGGGTCCGACATCCCTGCTGCAAAGCACATCAAGCCAAGTTTTGGGTTTCTGTCCGAGTTCCCTGCGTCCACAGCACAGAAAACTCGGGACAGAAACCCGAAAATTGTGCTTGATGTGTTTTGACCACAAAGCTTGGCTCCGTCCCCAAGAGCAATGACATATTCTTACAGGTATTTGAATTTATAGGTGTGTTAACGTTCTGCTTGAGATGATCAGGAGCAAAATACTGAAGGGGTATATAATGGTTCGGGGTACTTGCTTACATGTATGTATATGGCTTAGGACATATTTCTGGGCACATAACCATGAATACATGGGTACTATTTTCGATGATGGAAGAGTGATGGCTGTGTATGTATGGATGCTGAATGTCTTCTGTCTATCTGTGTGAGGATATGGTCGCACCCACCCGCACATTTTGAACAGGCCTTTCCCTCGAAGTCGCGCAAACAAAACTCCAAAAAATGTTTTTCTTTTTAATTTCTCCAATGCAAAACAACTGTATTGCTCATGATCGAAATCCTTGCACAACTGGAAGGAAATAAAAGCAGGGTTATGGGATGATTTCTGGTATATCTGGCACACCCACCCCGTTTAGAATTTCCAATTGTGCGGGCAGCACTGTGTTTGCTTTGGTCAGCAGGCTGTAGTGTAAATTGGCGCAATTCTAATTCCTCATATCTCGACGAAAATAACCCGCAAAAAAATTGTGGGAATCACTGTATTTCCGGTTGATGGTGGAGGTTCTATTCCCACTCCAGGAACCGGTTCGAATCCCGTCACGGCACTGGATCCACGAGATGGTGGTAGCCAGTTGTTCAAGAGAATTGGGACTGACTGGGTCCAGATTTCATTTTCAATCCATGATTTGTGGAAAAACAAAAACCGGAGTCAAGCGCAAAAGAACTGCAGAATCACCTTCTACAAAGAAAACGCAAAACACCAAAACCTTTTTCTCTCAAGAAATCGCAAAACTCTTTCTCTGTTGTCTTGTCCAATGTTTCATTGTTCTTTTGGTCACAACTCAAGACGTTTCCTCCCTCACTGAATTGCGTAAAAGTTTTCTTTTTCCCTTTTGGCAAGCAACAGAAAAAATTCCAGTCGCAGTCTTTGCACAACAAGGGAATTCAAATCACCAACAAAAACACACATCAACTTTTGTGGTGGTGAACAAAAGTTGACATCACGAGGCCTGTAACAGCAGTGTAAGTTATTCTTCTTGATCTCAGCAAATGTTTTGCCTCTGGGCCAAATGCTTTGTTTTCTTTTGGAGAAACATGCAAAGTGGTGCATTTGTTATGAATGCATTCAGCAGTGTGCTGGTCCCAGTGGCATGATTCTTGTAATGACAGAAACACTGAGACCATGGTGCCTCCACTGTATCTTTGTCATACGGGTGGAACCACAGTAGCAAACGCGTGCTTGGACTCAATGCAGCCTGCGGACCCCTTGGTCCCCAAAAAGGCTTTAAAATCAAACAATTTGCAGCAAAATTGCGGCAACTGAAAGGAGGCAATAGGGTAAAATTTGAGTTACTTCTTTGCCTTCGGCCTTAAGGCATTTATCCCCAGACTAACTCCTCGAGCACATCACTATAGCTACCTGAGAGATTTTTTCCTGTGGACCTTCTGACCAAAATCCCAGATCCACATTTCAAAATTTCACGTGGCCAACTGAGCTCAGTTTTGTCATGGATTCGCCAAAGCAGCCAAACAGGATTTGGTTCAAGTCACAAAACAGGATGTATGGTGAACATTCAGGAAGAGAGAGGTGTCATGCAGAGAGCCATCCTCTCCAGACCTCTGGATCTGTCACTGAGTGTCACCTGTCTGTCTTATTCTGGAACCAACTGAGTATGCTTATGGCATACCTCACCCCAATGCAACCTTAGTACACCAAGATAAATGTACCAAGTACCCAAGATAAACAACACATCAGCTGAGCAGCTTTGCAAGGCTATGCTGCCACTGCTGCTGCCTTATAAAAGACCTTGCCACTGCTAGCCTACTAGAGTATGTTGCCACACACTTACACCAGACTGACTACCTAGTGTCCTAAAGAACTCGACACTGCGACATCTGTCAAGAAAAATGATCTGGGTTTCCACTGATAGATTTGTCATTCGTTGCCGTTGAAAACGGCGCAAATGTTGAAGCCTGTGATTCAGAATTGGTGCACATGTAAAGCTTAAAATTGAGAACCAGTCCAAGCCATTTGCTGTCTGCTGGTGTGTCTGGGGTAAAAGGTGGGGTGTCCACATGGGGGAGGGGTGTGGGCATGCGAAGGGTGACAGAAGTATCCCCTTGACAACCAAACTGGGGCCTCAATCTGAACTAATTTCTAATTTACGCGTCAATTTTGTTGTTCAGAAAAAAAAACAAACAACCAAAATTGTGCAAGATTACCTTCAGACCTTCTTCACTGTGTGTAGTATGTTCACATTCAGGCAAAAAGAACAAAGCCGGTCTTGTGAAAGCCATGACCTGAGTATTTGGACCATGAGACCCTGAACAAAACACTTTGCTGGGGATGTTTGTTGATTTTACAATTTTTGCGCATTTGCAAGAACACCAGTCTCTTGACAAGGCGAAATGTTTGTGCCTGCTGTTTACTTTTTGAAATTGTGCAAATTTACCTGAAGGATTTGGCAAAAACTGGGCTAGGCACACAGAATTTTGAAGTCAGAACACAAAAACAGGAAGCAGAGAATCTATGGTGTCATGGTCAACTGACATTTTACCATTGTTTGTCAGAGCTTGGATTTTGAATTCTGTTTTTGATTTCTTTGTCTCTGTCCTTTCTCAACAAAGCTCATTTTGGCAATTTGGATCATAAGAAGGAGCAATGGGCATCATCGACACCTACGATGCTGTGGAGGCTGCAAGAGAGGTCCCTGGAAGCCTCACCCTGACCCCGAGACCCCTGATCCCAAGATTTGCTTTCAAATCCCAGCTGTTTTCAGCCAGAGATGGGGTATTTAGGACAACATTTGCATGGATTTGGGGTCCCCAGGCCTGAACTAGGGAATCTCGGGCCTGAACCTCTGATTAGATTTAAGGCGTGTGGCCAAACAATTCACACAAAAGTATTTCATTTTGTTTACGTCACATATTTTCACCAAGCCATATTAACAGTGCCCATGAAACCGTAGCAGTTCTCAGCAGTGGGAAAAACTTTCCCCAGACAAACAGAAGCTAATTGCCCAAAAGACAAAGCGATCATTCTTCTCTTTGGCACCAACACCTTTGCCATTTTGACACAAACAGAAATCCTAACCTGCCAGAGAAAAGCAAAAAAGTTTGAATTGGTCATGTGACTGAAAAGTGCATTACCATAAACTACATCTGCATTTTTTGTCACAAGCCAAAGACATTTGCTAAATTTAAACAAGAAATAAATTTCTTGACCTGTCTGTCCTCAAGAATCAAGGGCGTTGAGGCCAAACATTCGTGAATTCGTGTTTCTTACCGCGTGTCTGCGAGTGAATCCAAGATCTAGGTGGAGGCACCTGCGATTCTGGAATCTTAATCTGCCCATATTGATGGCCCTTTGTTTTTCTTCAGAATTTGGCAGGGAGATGGCAACCCAGATGAAACCAGATCCCATCTCTAAAAGCCACAAAGAAATAATCCAAGGTAATTAACATACTTTCTCTGGATGTCTTTCTGCACAGGCAAGTGATTCTCACAGAAAGGACAGAAGGCACATGCTGACCTCCATGACGAGTACGCTTACAGCATTCCTCACCCATATGCAGCCTTAGTACCCTAAGGTTAAGGTACCATGTACCCAAGGTAAACACGGCATCAGCTGAGCAGCTTCTCAGGGCTATGCTGCTGCTGCCACTGACCTATAAAAACCCTTGCCACTACTGGCCTACCAGAGTATGTTGCTACACACTCACCAAGTCTGACTGCCTAGCGCCCTTACAGAACTCGACATCCACAAAGATTATTCAAAATCACCAAGTTAGCTATGAACCAAAGCTCACGCAACAAAAGGCAAACCAGGTAATGGCCTGTAAAGTCGAGACATAGAATGCCCCAGGGGATAGAATAACACCACAGCTACACTGTTCAAAGTACAACACAATTACAGGCTACACTTGATGAAAGACAAACTTTACTTTTTGAATTATCCTCCATTCCATTGTAACTTAGATTTAACATCACAATGCTTAAACCACTGAAACCACTGCTTTTGTGAGACCTGGCGCAAAGTAGGTATTTTGCTCTAAACCTGTTGCTTCTGTGGGCCCAATCCACACAGGACGCGCGACGCGACGCGAAGCAAATAGGACCTGTTGATGTGAATGGGAGTGTCCACACTGCATGCAAGCAACATCAAAGGATTTGCATTCCAATTTGCGCGGACGCGTCCTGTGTGGATTGGGCCTTGGTGTTCTGTGGCCTGTTTGAACACACCGACCACGAATTGGCTGTTCATGGCGAATTGAGAAACGAATTGCAAGCTATACCCAGGAATATCCCCAAAAACCGCCACTAATTGGGAATTCGTGGCCGCGCGAACACAAATTCAATGGTTAAAAAGAGGCAAGGAATTAACCCAAAATTGACTCAGAAAGCTGAGCCTGAGTCTCGGAGGAACCTCCATGTTATGTAATGTTAACCAGGGTTCTTGTCGTCACACCCTTCACAAGAAGGCTGATGCCCATTTGGGCGTTTGGCAAAAGTCAATCAGCAGAAGCATGTTGTGTGTGAGGCATCTGTTTACGTCTTCAGAAGTCATTTGAGTTTCCTGCACCCTCATATGTAGGGTTCAAAAATCATCTCACAAATCATGTGCCCACCTGATTCGACTGACCTCCTTGACCAGTCCAGTCTGCAAGCCGTGTGGCAAAGCAACACATTTGTGCTAGGGGCTAACAAATACCAGGGGTGGTCATCTTTCCTGCACCCTGCACCCCTTCCTCAAATACATGTACCACAGTTCTTCAGAAGGACCAATGCACCAAACGTACAACGCACATGTAGGTCCAGCAAAGTGTTCTGTCACACACCGAACGAAGCCTGCTGTGACTGATGCCAACATTCACCCGAACAACTCCCAAGGTTGTAAAACCCCCCAACAACACGATTTCGCAAATTCAATCCAAACAATTGTCATTGAAAGTTCAGAACTCATTTCCAGTTTATTGTTTCAATTGTACCCTCATACACAACGCTGTTTTTTCCAAACTTTCACTTCTTGCGGGTTTACTGGGTCTTGCTGTGTCAGCAGGAGATCTAAACGTAAAATTTTGAATGCGTGAAAACAGAAGAAGATTCAGGTTCTTCCTCTTTCGGCGGGAAAAGCACATTGGGCGTGTGTGTTTTGTTGTTCTTGTGCCTTTCAAATTTCCTTATTCCTCAACACTGGGAGGAATTTCACCTTTTGGAAATCACTTTCTCAATGAAAACATCCCACCTGTAGGAATGAGATGTTTTAGGAGGTGGTTTCTTACTGCAGGCCATAGTACTGCTGCAGGGTGTTTCAGACATAGGTCTTTCAAAGCCGTTTTTCTGCTTCAGATGAAGAATCCTTTTTTTTCTGCAGAATTGTAGGCACAAACAGGTGTCATAGCCACGTTGGTCACCAAAGGATCAACTTCCCAGTGTCTTTTCCCATTTTCTTTTCTCTCAACAAGTGTAGAAAAAAATTCCAGAAAGAAACATGCTGCTAAGAAATGCACCTTCATGCATTAAAAAGGAGGTTTGTTAATACACGCTGGTCCTAACGGTCTTCACCGTGTGCTGACGAAGGAAGTATGCGCCTTCTTTTCCTTTGGCAAAACGCGAAATAATTCAAGAGGTCCGCACCCCAGAGGCACGCGCAAACATTGGAACATGCATGCGTAGCTTGTATGCGCATACACCTGAGGGATGCTAATTGAATACTTGATCAGTGTACTTTTTCACCTGTGCTAAGAAACTTTCTTATGTCAAATTTTCAAGATGTGGTCTTCCAAAGCGAAGAAATTTGTCCTGGATGTTTTTTTCTCCTTTGACAGTGACACCCGCGCAATTCGAATGGGTTTTTTAAACCCCGCAACAACAGAACAACAGAACTCCCAAAACATTTTTGTCTCCTCAATGGAAAAGTGCATAATTCAAATGAATCAGTTAAAATGATTAGAATAAAGCAGGAACAACTGTTCTTGTGGTTTTTCACTGAAGTCGTGCTTGAAATGGTCACACTACAGCGCCAATTGTGTTGGACTTATGTTCTTGCGATTCGTTACGTCATTGCTGTTCTGATCTGACCAATCCGCAATTTGCAAAACAGGATAATTTACGAGGTGCTGTGGGGCACAAGGAGACAATTAAACAGCAAGATCAAAGGAACTAGACAGCGAAGCGGTGTAATATTCAGGAACCTGTTGGCCACACTTGATACCAAAGTAACAGAACTATACGTTGCGTTTCTGGTCTGCTGGTCAGATTTACATCACAAGATTTGAGTTGAAGTACAGGTACCTCCCGCTTAATTCGACAAAGTAACGCCAAGTAAAAGACTTTGAATTTAGTGAATTTGGAATGAAGCAGGCAGATAAAAGCACAAAGAAATAGTGTGATTTCCACACGACATTGAGTTATATATCCATCCAATTAACTGGGAATTCGGATTATCTAAATTCGGATTAAGCGGGAGGTGCACACACAAAAGCTGGATTCAACAGATAATGTTTTCTGCACATCTGGAGAGAAAAACAAATGCCCCCACAAAACATTTTACTTCAAGAGTTCTTTTATCCTTTTCTTGTGGGCAGCAGCACTGCATGTACCTTGACAGCAACGCTATTCTTGGACTGGGAACAGAAAAAAAGTGTCAAGAAAGTGACACCAGTATTGTTCAACAAATGTGCCACAAGTTACAATTTTTCACTGGAACATTGTCTTGGTTTTGGTCAAGTATCTTTGTTAAAGATTTACCACGCCCTGTCTAAGTATTTTCAGAGCTCTGTGTTTTGCATTGGCCTTTGGTAACGGATATATACACATTACTTCATGTTGACAGGCAGAATACCATATTCAATATCTGAACTGTATTTCTCCCCTGGCCAAAACTTTCCAACGCATTTGTTGAAAGAGTTT
>JAAUYG010162315.1_pt1 | contig 11498 bp, 18 predicted proteins | sample 7278091 | NCBI WGS metagenome assembly JAAUYG01 (sample SAMN14350201, study PRJNA611818) | marine sediment metagenome | isolation source: surface marine sediment (0.6m) | place: French Polynesia: Moorea | collected 2018-08 | reverse complement strand
CCGTACAATTTCTACTTTTGGCCCAGACAGTTGTTGTAATTGGTTAGACTCAGATCCTGTTCCATGATAATATTTCAATCATAATAGTCCTTGTCTAGACAAAGCAGGAAAGATATTTGGGGGCAGCAGTGGGACTACTGTTGATTTCATTTCACGTGCGGTAACGGGCATTTACGCGCGGTAACGTTTGGCAACACGCGCTTACGCGCGGTGTTTAGTAGGACCCCTCTATATCTATATAGGTCCTCACCCCCCCCCCCCCTCCGCCACAAGCTTCAGTGGTTTAATGAAACTTCCACATGGCAGGGTCAGTCTTAGAAAACTAAACAGAGAACACTCTATATCTATCAGAGAACACTCGATATCTAGCGATAATATACCCAATTGCTAGGGGTGTAATGATACATAGATAAACCGATGCATTGCGATAGTTGATGATCCGATGCAGTAGTATCATCAGTGATCATAGCAACCTCAACTATCGATAGTTTCGATAGTAGTTTTTCAGTGGTATAGGGCACAATTAAACTGCTATATTTCAATATCGTGGACATCATTCCGTACATTTCACATGTTTGAAGCCAAAAATTATACTCAAAATGTTCTTTTCACACATGAAAGTTCTACCTGTGGTCATGCATAGATACCTATGGTCATGCGAATTAGAACAGCTATTAGCGTGATTAGTACCAGTATTGGCTCTTGTACTTTAAATTTCCTTCACATGAACTATCATGATAGTATCATGATAGTTTGTCAATTATTGTGATACTATTGTAATAGTGTTGTTGCCTCCGATAGTCACCCCTGCCAATTGCCATCTGCAAAAGCTACAGAAGGTGCAGAACTGTGTAGCAAGGGTCATAGTGGGAGGGAAATAGTATGATCACGTGTCTCCACTTCTGAAAGAACTGCACTGGCTGCCTGTTGTGAAAAGAATCAATTTCAAGATTCTTCTGCTGTGCTACCATTGCCTAAATGGCAGTGCTCATCGGTACCTCACTTCCTTACTATCACCTCATAAACCGTCGCGCAGCCTTCGCTCGAGCAGAGGTGTGCTGAAACTTCATGTTCCAAAAGGCTTTGAAATCGGGGCCCCATCTTCAGTTAATATTTTCAGATCTTTATTAGCATGATTAAAGACACAGGTCTATTTTCACAGTAGTTAACCATATCTCCTCAGTGCCATAAGCAGGATGATTACAGTTGTGAAATGGCGCTATACAAATCTAATGAGTTCGTGAGCTCATTGATACTTGTACCATAGTTGCATTTCATACTACAGAACTGATGTCACTGAAATAATTCAGATGGCAGATATTATCTTGGATTCTTATGGGAAGGAGCTGCCTAAACATCAAATGCAGACAAATCAAGAGCAAGTTCTTTGTGAGCCAGATGCGGAGACTTCATTGATCTGCTTAATATCTTATATAACTGGATAGTAAAGTTTGCATTTGTCAGTTCAGTAGAATAGCTTTTGTTGGTTCACATAGTTCAGACAAGATATAATTGGTAAAGTAAACATATCTTACAATTACGTGGGATGGCATTGATACAATTAAATGTGTGTGGTGTATACATGTATATGTTGCCTGGTTTTCATTTGTAAGTTTCCAAAACTGAAGTTGTGGAAGTCCAGTAAGCACATTGACAATCATTGTCTTTTGCTTACTACAGGTATATGATGTACCTAAGATCAGTCCTCCAGTGACCCCAGATAGAAGCACATTGCATGATGAGTTATTAGGTAATAAAAATTGAAATAGCAACAGGTCATTCACGTGAGTTTTCTTTTTCAGATGTCCAAATCCGGCACAGTGTTGAATCCAGAGTATGATGATTTTCAGCCCAAAGATTATGACCCATCCTTCACGGCAGACATCAACAAACGGATGCACATTCCCGACCACCTAGCGGCCATGAATGGCCACGAAGGAGAGGGAGAGGGCGCAGACATGAAAAAGGCTCAGATTCTGCTAAATGAAATCCATCAGACATCTCGAATGAACGTGCCGGACAGAATTGTAATATTAGGTGAGAACAGTGGTCACTTCAAACATGTTAAATTGGGCATCTTTATTAGTATGTGTATTACATGCTTAATATTAAGATTATTGACATCTGATGAGTTGCTACTTTCTGCAGCAAGACCAGTTTTGTTTTTTCGTTAAGCATGTTAAAATACAGCATACAGCCTATGGACAATTTTGCCCAACATCAAGTAACAGCAGTTTTGAAAGTTTTTTTGTCCTAAGCACGGATCAGTGTCTCAAGCTTTTTGTAACACCCCTTACATTATTGAAGAACAAAAATTTGGATTTACCGGGCGTAATGTTATTTTACTGATCTGATACTAAGTTTCTAGATAAACATTTGTACAAATGTGGTAGTTATTATGCTAGATTTAGGAATTCTCGTCTACATTCACTTGGATTAAGTTAGGATTATTCTGTATTGGTGCTTCTGTAAACATCGTAAATAATAAGCCTAAAGGCTTTCTGTTCATATTTTCTTTTCCCTGTAAATAGACATGCAAGGTAGTGGAGTTCCAAAGTGAGGCATCAATAATATTTCGTTAATGCTTTTCCCCATCTTAGGTCAAGACCAGAGCATGGGCATGAAGCCAGACCCGAAGCTGCATTTAGATCTTTTGGAACATACAACCCTGCCGGAGGATATGTATGTGGGTCTGTCGACACCTCCCCGTGTAATACGACTTGATGAACAACGCTTTCCCGAAGTGTATGATGAGCATGCCCAGGCTCCTTCAGGCAGCTCACACATGGAGAAACACGTGTCCTTAAATCTGCCCAATGGTTACACATCAGGGGAGAAAGAAGTGAAGTATGTACCGGTAGTAAGCTTTTGGTAGCTAGGTCATTTATCATTGTATGCGTCCTGGGAAATTATGCTATGATCAGTAATATCATCAAGAGAAAAGCTATAAGCATTCAGCAATGGCCTTATATATACCTTATATTTGAAATCTACAGGGAACCTGTGTACTTACATAATGTCAGTATTTATATTTTATACTATGTTCCTAAACATACGACGTTGATATTTGATTGTTTTTTCTGCCTTCACTGTACTGATGGCCTGGCACGATATACTGTTGCTGCATGTTTATATGAACATGAGGTGACATTTTGGCCTACATGACATTACTCTGTAACAGAATTCAGTTGGAAATTTGGCCCTGATCTATGTGTGCTGGCTTGATTTCAGTGACAGTTTGGAGGAGGAAGCCATTCTACCAACCATGGCAGAAAGCAGCCTGCTTCTAGCCGGCAGCGATGAAGATCCCATGCAGGTGATGCAGCGACAGATAGCTAAACTCTCAAGGCACGTCTTGAGACTTGAGGAGGAGAATGCAGCGCGATCACAAAGAGAACTTATTATGTACTCAATTATGGCCACGTATGTGGTGTTCCAGATGGCAAAGTGGTTCCTCAGTAGCAAATAAGGATAAATGGATGTATGGATGAGGTACAACACAATATATGGACATGTATGGCCTATACAAACCCTTACCGGCCATACTTATCTGACATGAGAAACAAGAAATTGTACACAAAGATCCTGCCTCGCGTGGACATGGGACACCTGTACATAGCTCTGAGGTTATCTTCACTTAACTATTTATCTGTTTGCAGTGATTTTTGCTGATCACAGCCAGTTCAGAGTTTGACATTGTGGAGATCTAGAAGAGCTTGCTTGTACTAACAGCAGTCCATGTGTCTTGGCTCGCACTACGCATTCTATGGTTGCTTCACTGTTCTTCTAAATTGGCAAGTGTTTGCCATTTGGATTTCTAGGCTGTGTATTTGACTGTGATTAATATGCTTCAGACTAGTCCTTGAGTTGATCATGCATGTCAGAATATTAGGGATTGGCAAGAGGATTCCAAATATAAGTTTTGTCTCCGACAAGAACAGCTTGGCTATGTTCTACTCTGGTTAGTCTACAAGTGCTTGTACTTCAGGTTAAATGCCCGCTAACTATGGCTACAGTTTCCATGTCATATACAAGTACTATGACGACAGTTTCTTACAGGAGCATGGAGTTTGTAAATGTATTGATAAATATAATGTTAAAAATATTAAATGTTTGCTGCATATTTCATTTGCTTCTCCCCTCCACTATTTCAGAAGATAAAATATTTATGTCTAGAACCCCCTTTGGGTATTTTTACAATTTAAAAAGATGGTTGTAGTCTTGTAATTCCGTCATTCCGCATATTTTATCAGTCACGGTCTACCAGTGCCAACTCCCAAAATATGCCTAAACATGAAGTCATTGGTGACTTGTCAAGACAGCATTCCAAAGTGGGTGTATTTCACTAATAGCCTTGTCACAAGAGGGCCAAAATAGTGACATTGCACCGATATGGCATACAAATGGCAAAACTTTATATTATGTTCTATGTTCAGTCCTGCATATTTTCTATTTGCATTTTCACCAAAGCTGTTGCACATGATTATAAAGTGTTTCAACAGATTGATTATTAATAAACCAACAAGTTCTTGTCTCATTTCTTGTTTTTGTATATGTTATATGTTTTTGCACATTTGCTTTATGCAAAACTGCCTTGTTTTTCTTACCACGACGAACACTACATCACATCATGGTATACACTGGGCCACCATTTTGCTATCCAACATTTATGACACCAGTCGAGAGATTTTATACAATATTTTTCTAAGAAGAAAATTACATACTATACGATATCACTGTGTCAGGAGGACCCATTTGTAGAATATATGTCACAGTATTTTTGATTTTTGTTATGAAGTGAGCTTTTAAGAGAATAACAATACCTGATACCAAGGTAAGATTGTGTTTTATTCCACTCATATGCATCCAGCATGCTTGCTACACTGTTTCTGGGCTAAGTCCCAACAATGACTGTGGCAAATAATCCTTATTACTTTCCCATTCGCCATGAACCATCAAAGAATTAGTAATAAGTTATTTCTACTTATTGCACACGTACATCAAAAACATTCTCCAGCAGTACAAGTCACATTGGGGTAGGCGTCACTAAATGGTGTGTATTAACCAAATTCTGGATCTGTCCCACATATTTGATACATAGTGTAGCATTACCACTGGGAAAAAGTTCCATCAATCCAATAACAATTCACTAACTATCCACAACAAACCAGTAAATTTAAATTAAACTTCATTTCACACTTCTAAACTAGGCTTATGTTAAATGGAGTCCAATGAAGGGAGTTTTGTACTAGAATCGAATACAGTGACCGCTGTGCTGTCCACACTGTTATCTGGACACTTCTGCCCAGGTAGGCTTCCACCATCACTTATCGCTTGTAACTGATCATTCCCATCTTCGTCTTTCACACTAGAACACACGTCCACCGGGCTCTCCTTCAATCTCTCAATCAGCCTGTCTTCTTTCTGCTCATCCCCAGAGTCTGACTCTGTGTCGGAGCTGTCAAACAGCTGTTCTACTTTGCGCCGTTCCTCCCTCTCCACTTGCGCCTTCTGGAAGAAGTAGTCGAAGGGGTAGTCCTTGCTCTTGCTGAGCTGTTCCTTGTCTGTGGTCTTGTCGAACTGCTTCAGCTGAAAATCAAACGCACATTGCATTAATCATACATCATCCAGGTGCCAGCAGATATGCATGTCCACGCAGTGCTTCCAGCCATCTGTAGCTGCACTTTCCTGTATTCTAAACTGCCATCTAAATGCCTGTCACTATAATGGTACTCTCAAAAGGATAATATATTTGCAATATTTAATTGCAATAGTTAGTCTTGACTTACTGGTGTCCCCAATCTTGTGTTTCTCACAGTGTCTCGCCTAATTTGTGCTTGGCAATATGTGTACAAGTGACTGGTTAGAGTGGAGAAATGACTCTCTATCCCCTGTATGGTTTACCTGTGCCAGAAACTCCTTCCCTTGGCCTTTCAGTCCCAGGCCGGTGATCTGGTTGAATAGTGCGTATGGACTGGCGACGCTTGATAAACCACAATTTTGGAAGAACTGGAATGAGAGAAGAAACACTAGAACCAAATTCAATCTTTAAGACAGCACAGGGATACGAGTGAAAAGTAATGTGCCTTCTGGGAAACCAGCTTAAACAAGAAAGACTGCTGGGACAGTGGAAACCCTGGAAGCCCACAAACTCTCATATGACATTCAGATTAATATACAACCCTTGTACTACATACAACTCTCACACCACTCAATTTGTATGTGACCTTTCAGGGTCAATCGAGGTCAAATCTGATGGTGCGGTTGGACATCCCCATACTTCATTTCCACTTTTAATAATAGTGATTAATAGTTACAATATTTAGCATAACTTGGCTCCTTTATGAGAAACAAGCCTTCAAAGTATGAGTGAAGTGACATTCACAAAAGACGCATTCCTGCTTTCCAAGACTGCTCTGGCTATAGAGGTTGTTATGATTCACCAGTGGCGGCAGAACTACATTTAGTCTGGATATGTAGGTAATGTAACCAGGCTCAGCGATACCATCCACATGACAGAGCATGGTATACTGGCCTTTGGCTGAAGAAGGCATCTTGTGGGCTATAGTGACATAACCACACTGGCCTTTCTGCTGCATGCGTGGTGACCTAGTTTAGCAAAAGGCACTTTGTCCCACATCTCTTATCACTGGGCTGAAATTTAGGATCCCACCCACCCTTAACCCCGCGGTAAATTTTCTCAAAAATTGGAGGACTTCATCCTTGGGTCAGAGGGAAAGCTCCTATCAAGAATCAAGTCGATTAGTTTAATACTTTTTCACATATGTTGCTAACAGACTTGCACTCAAACACATGCACACACAGGAGCAAAACAATAAAGCCTCACCTACTGAAGCTTGGCAGGGTTTTAATAACGGATGAATCTAGGTGTTTTGCATGCCATCATGCTGAGATTATCGATAATAATCACACATTGCCACACAAAACCTACAGATAAAATTTCTCAGTTGAAAACCATAAACTCTTTACTTATACAAATCATGCATATAAAGTACATCATATCATTTTGTGGCAAGCACACTGTAATATAGCTGGATGCTAACCATTGCTATTGTTGAGTCCTGTCTCGTTGCCTTGTGCTACAGTGGACTACTTCCATACTACCCACCTTACAGATGTTACTGCAGTCACGGAGCAGGAACTCGCTGGCCTGTGGATGCATAATATCCACGGCCTGTGCCACATCAATGAAATGGACAGTATCATTCCACCACAGTAAGTTGTATTCACTCAGGTCAGCGTGGACCAAGCCAGCCCCCCGGTACAGTCTCGTCATTCCCTGCAAGTGCAGAGGCAGTGAACATACCATAACAACTTTTAGTGTAGGTTTCACGGAACTCTCTACAGCAGCAGTTTTATTTTCGCTTAAAACAGACCCATTAAGTTGATATATATATACATGTAGCAGAATCTGTCTTTAAAGACAAGACTTTCTGGCGTAACCATATGTTTCAAGACAGTCCTTCTAATATGCTAGATTTAATACACGGTTTTCCAACAGGCAGCTGGTCATTCCAAACAGGGTCTCTCACTGCCACCTGTTGTGTCTGTATAAAGTTTTTAAAGCAGTACCACTGTATGACCCCACCGGGAAACACTAAATCACCATAACTACAGTTACCAATACAAATGTACTGGGCTTGGGTTCTCGGAAAAATACACAACACTAAATTATGTTTGGTGTATATTATAGCTATTACATAATACTGCACTTTCTAATTCTGAACGAGGCTGTCCATGTTTTAGAGTAACTGTCCCCAGGCCAGTGTTAATTACCTCCACACATTGGCTGTAAGCTGACTGGAGCTGGCTCGCTGACAGAGGAGCATCCTTCAGCTTGGGCGCAGCCACGCGGTCCCTGCCAATGAATGACATGACCAGAACGTGCTTTTTCAGGACAACAGCGCGTGGGCAGGGGATGTTATGCTGCTCCATTCTGGTGTCGAACAGGGATGACAAAAAACAAATACAGAATATATTGTTCGAATGAAACAAAGATATTGCTGTTTATCCGAAAATGTAATATGTAAGACTGGTGGTGTACATTCGAGTGCCACTGAAAAACGTGCTTTTTTCAGCCTTGTCGGCATGCCTATGGCTAATAATGTTAGCCTTTCAGAAGGCCAACGGGTGCTAATTTTACCTAAACGGTCTACCAATGACCTACTTCCCAACTATGTCAAGTTACCTGAGAAAGGCTTACACACACTTATACTACCAGCTATGTTGATCAATTGGTGTGATATACACACCCCAGTATTATTCCAATATCAAAAGGCATATATTTTTTTAATGAAATTTAGGCTTCTTTCTTTTATATTTAGGTATTTGTATGGGTCCCAAGTTTCTCCACTTTTTGGCATTTGGATGGATATATCTTCAATGCTCCCAGAGGCACCCCCCAAACTTGTGTATATTAGGTCAAGGCCATACCAAATGGCTGACACTTGAGTGACACCGCAAATTCAAGTGTGCCCGTGACAGTTGACCTATATATGAGGCCTTAGCCACCTGCAGCCTTGGATTTATGTGAAGGATGAGGATTGATCGGATGCCACAATTTGTGGGGAAGGATGATGATGTGCAATATACACCTATTAAAATGTAAGACAAGGCAAATTAACCATTTTATCCTTCAGGATATTCATACTTATATTAATTTATATGATACATATTGGTTTATTACATTTTCAATTTAGATAAGTGAATATTTGAGTGGATAATGCTAATCTAGTGTGGCCTATGTGGGAATCACACTTACTTTTTTAAATTTGACATCTCCTTTTCTGCCCAGATCTTGATAATTTTTCTCGGGTTCAGTTTCTTGTACTCATCTCGCATAAACCGAACGTCGCCACGGACGTACTGAAAACGGTTCTTGAACTCACTCAGTGTGGTTTTGAAGACTTTAACGGCACATTCTCCAGGTACCAGTTCTTCAGACATGCTGCAATGAAGAGAATTCAAGTGGTGTACCAAGGAAAGCATTGATTATATATTGTGATCATTTGTCAAAGATATTTACCTATAAATATACAGCGGTCCCTCTCTTAGTGGCCACTCTCAACAGAAGCCACCCCCTCTATAAGGCCATAACTCTTTTCAGCAACTATTTTCAATATATTTGCTTCTCCCTTTAATCAAAGGCCACCTCTCTAATGTGGCCACAATTTCTTGGCAAATAGGGTGGCCCTATTAGAGAGGGACTACTGTACATGTATAAATGTCTTTCTTCTCTGTAAAATGTCCTCAGAAAAATGGACAACTTTACCCTAGAGGTACCAATGTCTTTCTAGCCTGGCCTTTTGCAATGTGTCCCAAAGATATTTCCTATGTACGGTCCCCTACGGTAAGACTAGTGCTACTCACTGTCCCCCAATGCCATGCATGACAACAGCCTCCTTTCCCGAGCTGACGATGCCTCCCACAGACTCCAAGAGCCCGCTGTTAACCAGTTTATACAGCATCAGCCTTGTCTTCTCATCTACAGCTTGCTCCTGGAAACCACAGAATTCCACATCAGGTTTTCCACATCATAGTTTTTAGTGATCATTCTAGGAAAATCTCTATGGGGAACATTTTTGTCTTCTCACATAGGCGACATAGCATGCAATTGCAATGATCTTATAGAAAACTCGTCTCGCACAGTTCTTTCACTATCATTCATCACGCCGATGCTCTAGGTCTACCCATGCCGATGTGCACATATTAAACATAATACGTACACATTTACACAGGTAAACATTTACATATGTATTTGCAGCCAATTAGGTCACAAGGATTTCATTTGTGAGCATAACAGGTGTAACGAGTCAATCTGTGCAGGAAGGTCATCATGTTAGACAACATAAACAACGACTCCACCCTAAACTTACAAAACAAGTACCCATGTTTTATGTAAGACCTAACAAATACGGGACATATACAACGCTTCTTTAACTCACAGCTGTGGAAAATTCCTTCTTCTCATGCAGTTTCTGTCCCCGTTTGCCTTCCTCTATAGAGTGACGCTTTAGCTTGTTGTAGACATGGTTTGGCAACCGCATCTTCATTTTGTGTCCATCTCCCGTCTCGAACTCAGGCGGAAACTGAAAATGTGGCAACATGCTATGAAAATACATGTATTGTCTTCTCATCACAGAATAGTCAGAACATCCTACATGAAATGACGGACAAAGGAAGAATGTTACAAATGTTCATGCGCTGGTGTTGTTTCTAGCCTCAAACATGAAAACTGGTAACATGAAATAGTTATATTTGACGTCACCACCCCTCAGGAAACCTAATGATTGCCAAAAGCTCGCTGGAAATCCAGTTTCACCCACAGTAAATATTTCATGTTACAACTGTGGCTTGAAGCCAGGCTGCAGTCTGTCTCATTCTTATCCAATAACATCAACAAAAACCCAGTGTATAAACTAAAGTCAGTCACAAATCAAGATATTTACAAACTTAAGGTTTACTATTGCTAAAACCAGACCATAGTCTTTGATTGCACTGGGTACGAACTATCAAGGTATGCCCTCCAATACATGTATGAGAACTGAAATGTGAAGCTTACATAATGTGGCACACTCATCCTATATACATAGACAGCACAGAACTATTTACCTACCTGGTCCATGATTTTGTTAGCATTCTTCTTGCCACAGATGGTAGCGTCATGTTTAGTGATGATATTCTTTCCTTTGCCACAGATCCCACTTTTGTTGAACTGTGGGACAGGGTCTGCAGATAGAACAGAAATCACCAAAACTGGAGTGTGTGCAATTCAACTCAGATATCAAACAAAACAGAATATTATCGAAGGCAAATCACCACTTAAATTGTCTTTCATAAAATGATTTTGCAATTTCCAAATTGACAAGAAATTAGAACCATTTTTTTTAATTAGGAATATAGTAAGTCTGAACCCATATTAAGTTCTTTATTTTACACATGTTACCCACATGGCATATAGCATTTATGCTTGCAGCTATGGTAAAAATTCTGCTCATTGACAATTTATTCAAACACAGAAAACTGCAGCGCCAGCTTCTTGTCTGTCTGGTAAATTACAGGTATTACATACCTAATGTATTGCAGAAAGGGTATTTTTTAGCAGTCTCGACCCTCAACATAACAGGGTTGGGTTTCTACCGGGTAGAAAGGTATTTCTACCCTACCATGGGTAGAAATAGGGTAAATACCGGGTAGAAATGGTAGATACCGGGTAGAAATGGTAGAAATGGTTACAGTATACCTCTAGTATATACACTAGAATTTCTAGGTATTTTTCTATACTAGGTTCACTAGACAGGAATCATTTGTCAATTAATATTATCCAATGTAATAATACACAACTTTGAGGGTAAATGAAAAAGACAGAAAAAGAATACCCCAATTTATTCAGAATTCCTATTCCATGCTGGGCATACCATGTATAAATGTGAATATACAGGACATAGTGGAGATCATACCCTTGATGCTATACATAT
>JAAUYG010170308.1_pt1 | contig 11499 bp, 2 predicted proteins | sample 7278091 | NCBI WGS metagenome assembly JAAUYG01 (sample SAMN14350201, study PRJNA611818) | marine sediment metagenome | isolation source: surface marine sediment (0.6m) | place: French Polynesia: Moorea | collected 2018-08 | reverse complement strand
GGAAAGAGAGTATATGTGCGACTTCAGTGAAAGAAAGGTCAATAGGCAAACTGGTTGTCAAGCAGAGCGCCAAGGCCCATGGGCCTCTTGTTATGCCGTTTTCCCCGTTATTTGCATCATAGACCGCTGTACACTGGCTTATATTGAAATTCTAGTTTTCGTGCACCGATGAAATATCATGTACTTAACTCCGTTGACACTACACTTAATGTTTCATATATATGCGCATAAATTATGTTGATGGTGCTTTGATGTGACCAGTGTTGTATGCGTGCTGATTCCCAAAACAAGTCATTAGCAACTGTGATGACGTTTTACTGATGTTGTTGGAAAGGAAAATTATTATATGTATCAATATAAAAAGTTACTCTTTTATGCTGCTTTGGAAATGCAAAGCAAATAAATTAAGTGCACAAAATTGTGTTTCTGTTCTAATTATCATGTGCTCTGTCCAATAACAAGGGGTCCATGGGCCTTGACACTCAGCTAATATTCACCAGTATTGCATATACCGGGGGGTAGAACATTGTGTACATAGTATGTGGCTTACCCAAACTTAATTAACTCTTCAACGTCATACATTTAACGTCATACATTTAACGTCGGCCATTGGTTGGACCCCTAGCTCTAACACACCCATGTCAACTTGTGAATTGGCCTGGCAACGACAGTCCTCCTCACTCACCAGCCCCAGGAAAGGTTTGCGATTTGACTGGTAAATGCGCTGTGCATTCTCTGCTAGTATACTATAGTCAGCTTTGGTTATGCTTTGGTCATATGCCAATCCTCGCGCACCTCCCCCAGGGACGGACATATTTGGTTAAGTTTGAGACCTACTAGTATATGTGAGTTACAGGGAAAAGTAACCAAATCCGAACTGCGTCACAAAGGAAAATCATACCGGTAAAGGAGGTATATCCCTATGATGTCACCTGTTGGGATAGGGCAAAGGAATACTTAAACACCCTTACCGGCTGTGGAAAGTAGTTGCCCTAAGGTTTATTTTGCTACCTTATTTGGGGTAATTCTATGATTAATAAAGGAGTATCAGGCCTAAGAAAATTGTGTATTTTTCAGTTCGCGACAAAATGATGAAAATGTGAATTTGGGGGTGTATCCAGAAAACAGCCTATCCCAACTTATTGACTTAAATGTCCATTTCGTATACTAGACATAATAAAGCTTCAGAAAAGTACCATGGAGTCAAGTTGGGGGCTGCACGAGGGGCCTATCTAACCCACGGACTACTCCCTTTAATCTGTTTAATGATGTTCTGTGTGCTTTGCTGCACGATCTTGTCTTCTGTGTAATCTGTATAATCTTCTCTGTGTAATCTTCTGAGTAGTCTTCTGCATAATCTTCTTCGTAATCTGCATAATTATATTATTAAAATTGGTTGTACCTATGGTGAATTTTAATATTTTTACTTGAAATAGCCATGGATATTTGCATCCACACCATAATAGGCAAATAGTGTACAATTGACGATGCAACAAGCAACATCACTGTCGGCAGTAAAAGAGCTGTACGTGTACGTCGGGACGGCTATGGAAGTTCAGTTTGGTTTATGTATTTTGGTATTGCGGGATAAATGTACACTTTGTACATCTACAGTAACTGCATATAGTACTGGTAGTATGATCCTGATGATCTGACAAAATTTGTCAATGATGATGCCCATTGGTGAGTTCTACTTCCAAAGCCCATATTGGGGTCCTGAACTTTGACTTTCAGTTAATTTGAAGTGCATACATTTCACTTTTCTCAGGGTATTATATCGGGATCCACTGGAAATGTATTTGGATTTAGGGAACTTTTGTCTTGGGTCGTGCTTAGTCAAAGTACCCTCAGAGGCCTGCGAACAGTCAGATACTAGCAGTTTGCGGACCAAAGGATTCCAGCGAGCCATCGGCACCTCACTTCCACCACACCCCTCCCTGATACGATAACTTAAGATACCTAATACGTACTGAATTGAAATTTTGCAGACTAACGTTACTGAATCAAAACGGGCGCACTGTCGACCTCGACATTTGGCTCTAGAAAGGGTGCCACGCGCTGTACAGTAAATGATGACAGTCATGTGTTTGGGTATTTCCCGGCTACTGAACCGAAACGAGCTTGATGTCTACGAGTCCACTCTCCTCCAACCCCCACTCCCCACCCCCACTCCTCACCCCCACCGCCCCCACGCCCCGTAAACATGTTACGGATGGGTGAAATTTTGTTGTTGCACTTGCTGAAATACGAGTCAACCTTGTACGCTTGGCTCTATTGACGCTATCAAAGGGTTTACACAGACGGAGTAATCGCGCCATCAGATACCGGGGTCTACATGCAGTTATGGATTACCATGCAGGTCATGTCAGACTAAAATTAGGACAGAACTATATGCGATCTATTTGTGTAAATACATTGCCCTATCGAAACACGTACATGTACGGGACTCAAACAAATACACGTCACCTCGTTTCAATATCTTGGAGAGTAACAAGGAAGTGCGGGACCGACACGAGGCCTCGCCTCGAGCTGCCTGGGACAAACCTCGGCTTATTAATTTATTATACCTACCTCTGCTTGCCGGAAAATTTAAAAAGGGTTTATATCATACCACTTTCAGGAGCGACTTTTTGGCTCTCCACTGTGGCTTACCATGGGACGAAGGTTGGTAAATTGCGGTGAATAATGATCTTTGGGGAAGGATTGGTGGTGTTTAGCATTGTTTAGTTGCCCCATTCACGATGGCATATCGTGTGGCTTCCAGTGACATGAAGGGCAAATAAAGTTTTCAATTCCGATTCTATATTAAATACTACCGTTTACTTCCCTGAAAAGCGGTTTATAGACTCGGTAGGGGGCCTGGCAGGTCTTTTATAATATCATGCCCCTGTGTCTTTGTGCATCGTTTTAAAAAAAGTTTCATTTTGTTTTTTAATTTTATGTTTTATCGTTTCGCTTTTTGCTAGTTAACATGGAAAATTCGCTTCTGAATTTCTTCAAAGTTTTTCTCTCATTGATCCCCACAAAGATACTTTTACCTTTTTGGATTCTTTTGTGACTGAATTTTAACATTTTTTTTTCCTTTCCACAAAAATGAGACCACTATGGCTGCAATACAGTATCTTCAAGACGCTACTCCTACAAATCCTCCTCTGATTTGTCTCAGTAGCCTTCAGAAAAACCGTTTCCCTTAACATGGAGCCATATATGGTGCAAAAGATTTTAAACACGCCGCATCTAGCAATCGCAATCACATCTTTCCCATACTTGACATGAATATGTGCTTCGACAGAGTTACTTTTTGGGATTTTTCAAATTTGATTTAAACTTTGAAATATTACTGTAGGCAACATTTAATATCAACTTGGAGACGTCATCATATTATCTTTATAATATGTCTCGAAAAAGATCTACGCTTAGACGATAAGGCCTTGGGTCGATAGATGGCTCTGTGTAGAGGCCTGACCCAAAACACAAAGCCGGGATACCCTATATGACGTCACGGAGTGCGTTCCACCGGAGACAGGAAGTAAAACGTGCAGTGCCCGGATGAAGTGCTTTCGTTCAATTTCGGATCGATTGTCGTCAGGAAGCTTTTCGAATACGAATCGTGGTGGTGTAAGCACTCATTTATTTCCGAAATACAAAACAAATTCAACAAGCTCACGGACCAAATAATACATTACAGGCGCTCGCTTGATAGCGATCGGTAATGACAGATCCGTTGGCCGTCGCCGGGCCCGCCGTCATCTGCTGGCCGCGGGTCTACTGGATCGTAGTCCTAACACAGCCCATGGGCCAAACAGCCAGTAGGCCGGGCGAGTTCCCCTTTTAATTGTTCGGAGTATCGACCTACACAATAGCAACGAACAGTAGTTCAACAGTAGTGAACGACAGTAAGGTACGTATTAATCCGCGGACTGGACTCGCGCATATAGATATCATAGTGTATCAGACGCCGCGGGGTGGGGTGTTGCTATTTGAGACAGACGACCTCTGAGCCCATCGGATTTGACCTAATGTTACATTGTAAGGTCAAACTTTTTTTCATTTTAGGTTTAGGGTATATGTTAATATTTGTCGCTAAGAAAAGGTCATATCTGGAGAATCCAGGGGCACCATTAGATTAGGCATTAAATGATCTTGATAGGCCAAGTTCAACGCCACTCATACTTCCAACTCCTTACATCTAAGAAAGGAGTAGAGCTCGGGCATGTGTTACTATAGACCACTAACAAGAATGATGCGAGTTAAATTGGAGTTAATATATGGGGTTCACCTATTCCATCTTATTTGTCCTTGAGTGATATTTGAAATCCCATGTCCGAAAAAATAGGAATATATGTTACTGTTAAATATTAATAGGAAGTCCTATATGTGAAATCCAGTTGCAACTGCACCATTACATTTGGCATTTAATGACCTTAAATTTTATTATTAAGGTCACTGAGATTTCGAAGGCTTTTAGCTGGTAAGGGAGCCGATTCAGGCCACATGTTACTCTTAAAACATTGGTGTGTCGTCAGATTTAGCCTCGAGTGACTTCTAAAGGTTAAGTTCAAGGTCACTCAGTTATCAAATTCTTATATCTGAGAAAAGAATAACAGTTACAGTTTTTATCCGATCTCAACCCTTCATAATACAGTAATAAGACCACGCAAAAGACGAAATAGGTAAAAAAAAATAAAAATGCTGTTCCTACAGTTTTCATGCAATTTCAGTCTAACTAGAATGGCATTGTTCGCCATTCCATTCAATAGAGGTTATTACTTTTCTTTTAGCAACGTTTTAAGAAATGTATTACTTCGAAAGACATGGGAGTGAATGGGAAATCCTAAAATCTTAAATATCTCGAAAATGCAAGATTCTAAAGCGAGACGGGCGAAAATTTGGCCCTGGGGGTGTCGACTACATATGTACGATTGTAGGGCACTTTGCACTAGACACTGCTTTGGGGGTCTTTTGGTGCACTTCTTTTAAAATGTATCTGTAACCCACAAATAAATGTTTGCATGGGACTTCAGGATATGCTCTGATGTGCCGAAGGGGGAAGCAGGACGTCAAGGCTCCTTGGCCTCTTGGTTCTTATTGGAGTGAATGAAAGAGCCGATAACCCTTTAGAATAAGCATCAGTCAGAAATTTAAATTATCCTAGTCAATGGCCGTTAATATTAAAATGGGGCGGTATGGAATTCAATCAATAGCCTACATATTTTATCCCAGGTACTGCATTAGCATAATGTATGATGCCTAAACCTTACCCTACTCTCCACTGTTTCAGACATGCTGCAGGTGACATCCTAGTGATCCAGATGTATAAAGAGTGCAACCGATGATCCCTGCTGATATGCCACATAATGGCCCATACAAACAGAAACACAGCTCTCCAGGCTATCAAAGAGACCGCTGAAGATGGTCGTGTCAGCCAGGTAGCCGAGCTTCTAGAAGACTACGTACAAAGGTGGGGCATTGATTTTGACGACACTTTGTCTGATTGCGACCGTCTCATGCTGGGCAGTACTACTGGAGATAGTGCCCATGTATCAGAATTGCTGGAGCTGAATGAGTGCGAGTCATTCTGGGTTGGAGGTGTAACGCCGCTTATGATAGCTTCATACTTTGGCCATACACCAGTCACTGAGTTGTTTCTGTCTCGAGATGTACCAGATCAGGTTTCAGTGCACTTTCCACAACCCCTGAATGATCACAACTCCGAGCTGGAAGGAAGCCCCACAGCTGACCAACACAAGAGGGGTGGATCAATTGTAAATTTGTCTACAAAGACTGGAGCAAACGCCTTAATCGTGGCATGCCAGGAAGGTCATGTTGATATCGTGGAGACACTTCTTCACCATGGAGCTATTGTGAACTCTACGGATGAGGATGGTGACTCTGCACTAACTACAGCGTCTGTTGGTGGCTTCTTTGACATCGTGAAGATCCTTCTAGAGCATGGGGCTGACGTTAATGCCACAGACGAGAAGGGTTGGACAAGCCTTATCATCGCCTGTGAGAGAGGCTTTGATGACATTGCCACTCTGCTTTTGGATCATGGGGCAGCAGTAGATAGCGCTACGCATGTTGATGGTGCTACTGCCTTGCTACAAGCAGCAAAGGTGGGGAATTTGAGTTGTGCTAAAATATTATTGGAATTTGGTGCTTTTGTTGATGCTCGAGATTATGAAGGTGCCACTAGTCTGTTCCAGGCAACCCATTTTGGGAATTCTGATATATGCAACCTACTGTTGGATGAAGGGGCATTAGGGAATTTAGCTAAATTTGATGGGAGCACTCCTTTAACTCGCGCTTGCTGGCAGGGACATCTTGACATACTGGAAATGTTGTTAGAATCTGGAGCGAAAGTCAACGACGTAGACTGTGATGGAAACAGTGGTCTTATTATGGCCAGCTTCACTGGGTGTGTTGACGCCGTGGCATTACTGTTGAAGCACGGGGCAGACATTGAACTGACTGATAACGAGGGCTATAGCAGCATTATCTCAGCCAGCCAAAATGGTCACACAGATGTGGTACGGATGCTGTTGGAGAATGGTGCCAAGGTCAACCAGACGACCCACGAAGAGAAGAGTGCCCTGATACAAGCTTGTTGGAATGGTCACTGTGGCGTAATAGAATTATTGCTGGACCATGGCGCAAATATAAATATTACTGACCACACAACGGCAACAGGTTTGATCAGGGCTAGCCAGCATGGCCATGCGGGGGCAGTGCAGTTGCTGTTAGAACGAGGAGCAGACGTGAATGCCCAGGATGACATAGGAAGGACCGCTTTGTTCCTGGCTTGTTCCCTGGGGCATACCCAAGTTGTTAATGTGCTTCTGCAGTGCGGGGCGGACACCGATATAGGCGAAACAGAAGGCGAAACCTCACTGATAGTCGCCTGCGCCCATGGCCATATTGATGCTGTACAGCTGTTGGTAAACCACGGTGCGGACATCAACTGCGCCAATCAACGAGGCTTGACTCCGCTAATGGCAGCATGTGAGCATGGTGGCGACGCTGATATTGTCAACATACTCTTGGATAAAAAGGCCAAAGTGAATGTTGCTAAAGAAAGCGGCCGAACGGCACTGATGCAGTCTTGTTGGAAAGGATGCCATTCCACAGTGAAAGTTTTGCTAGATTGTGGAGCCGACGTCAATGCATCTGACAATGACGGTGCAACAAGTTTGGTCATAGCGAGTCAGCAGGGGTATACCAATGTAGTACAACTGCTCATTGACAACAAAGCGCAAGTGAATCCAGAGACTGGCCATGGTCCTATCCCTTTATTGCAGGCATCCAGCAATGGACATGAGGATACAGTGAAGCTGCTGATACAATATGGGGCAGATATCAATTTTGTGGACCATCGTGACATTAGTTGTCTTATCGCAGCTAGTGTTGGTGGCCACTCCAGCGTGGTTAAACTACTATTACAATGTGGAGCAGATGTTAATGCAGCTGATTCCATGGGTATGAACAGCCTGATCACAGCAAGTGACGAAGGGCATGCTGATGTTGTAAAACTCCTTGTACAGAATGGTGCACGTGTGAATGATACTACGAATACCGGGGAAACCGCAGTGATCGCTGCCAGTCGGAAGAATCACTGGAAAGTTGTGGAAGAGCTCATCAACGCTGGTTCTAACTTGATTCACAGAGATTACCTAGGCGAAAATGCACTTATGTATATTGCACATGGGCTTATCTGTAATGAGTGGAAGTCGGATGTGAACTTGATTGATCAAATTCTTCAAACACTCCCCAAAAAGTCGCAGAAGAACTTGCTACAGCAACAATCCGATTATGCAATATCCCTCTTATCCGCCATGCTGATTAGGGTCCTGACACATGGCACATATGGATATTGTACGCAAAACCTGCTGCTTACAGCAAGCGACAATCTGTCCAAGAGTACGCTTGGAATGTGGCTGTATGGGTTTCTTCCTGAGAGTTTCGTGCAAGGAGTGAAATCGGGAACCCCATCATTTTCTCCATGGAAAGGAGTAGAGAGTAGAGTTTCTCTGCATACCGTAGGTACCGCGTTGTTGTTAACACCGGAAGACCCGAGTTTCCCGAATATATTCCCGAGCGAGATAACCCCAAGTGATTTCCTAAACATGCTGGGTCAAACACCACTTCACCTCATTGCGATGGAGCCTGAACTGCAGGAATCTGAGCTGGACGGCAAAGTGGATTTCCTGATGAACATGGGATTTCGTTTCTCCGACAGAGATCACAATGGCCGCCTTCCACTCCACATGGCCTGCATGTGTGGAAATCATACATTCGTTCTGTCTGAAAAGAAACATAACGGACGTTTCACGGAAAGTCTTGTGGCCAGAGACAACATGAATTTCACCCCCAAAGACTATCTGTTGGGTGCACCAAGATTGGATGATTATAAAGAGAACCTAAAAATCATGATTGCCACTGGGGATCCATGCAAAGATCAATTTACAGAAATACATGTAGATACTGTTAGAAACTATAGGAAAGAGAAAAATACTTCGTTGCTAAGCTTGGAAGAGGCATTTACTCGCGATATGGGCCTTTCTGATCTGTCTGCAGTCACTGAAAGCCTGAATAACACCCTTGTTGAAGACAAAACAATTCAGCAGCTGTTCCTACACATTTCTAAAGGTGTCGCTAGATTAGATGAACAGCCTTATCAGCATGATGTTGTTTCAGTTCTTGATCTGTTACTTGTAATTGGCTTTGAGATGGGAAAAATCGACCCTCTTTTTCAATGTGAACCTTACCTGAAAGGAAGCGTGCAGGAATTTACCAAATGTGGTCACCTCGACGAAATTGACACAGCCATGAAACTGGTCAATTTTCCAAGATTCTTTGAAGTTGTGCTAAGCCGGAAAGCCGGCGATCCCATAAAGCTGGCTGCTGGAATAACTCAGTTCTTGGAGAAACGATATTGGCGTCTAGGAAAAGATGAAGAAGAGCAATTTGCTGTTGTTGAGTTCTGCGCAGATTTCTGGAATGTCTTCCTCAGGGCACTGCAGAGTGAAACAGTTCGAGAGGCATTGCTGGCTGCTGGCATAGCAGTTGAAAACTGCCAGAGAAAGCATGGTTTTGTTGGCATGCTGCAGTTCACATGTTGGAGTGAAGACTACACCTCTACAAGGCAACTGACAGCCGATATTGCACCGTGCATTGAGAACTCGTCTTTGGAGGATTATATAGCGCTGCTAGGGGCAAGACATTTCGAGGGGAAGCAGATAGGGGACAGATTTCACAAGGGTTTCGAACTGTCTAGTTCAAGAAAAGATTGGAATGTACTAAAATATGCACCGCCAGAAGTCCTTGGTGGATACACATTGATCAAGCTCTTGCGATCGCATACACAATCCTTCACAGCTGAATCTGGAATTAAGGCGTATTATACAGCAGAGGAGATCCTTCCTTCTTACATGTTGAAGATGGGCCTTTTGTGGGTATTAGACACGGATGACAAATTCGATGACACCTACAACGACCAAGGATGGGATTGCGAAAAGGTGGAAATATTTAGAAATGAGCCAGTGTTATCCTACACGGAAGACGTTTTCCAGCTCTGTGACAATCTGACGTCAAAAATCCTGGAAGACGCTAAGGGCAGAGGCGAAGATACGTTGGAGGCACTCTTGTCAAATTTGGCTCTACAAGAGCTGAGTGACATCCGTTCCAAATGTGCCAAGAACTATGGTTATCTAGCCGGTGCTGAACGAATCCGTCCGTACGTTCTGATGACGATACAAAACTCAGTCTGTGGGAGGGTTCAGAATGGCGTCAACCTGGAGCAGGCAAGGCGTGACGCTTGGGAAGTGTGGTCCGAACGATTGCTTCCTATGCTACTGAATGGTTCAGAAGATCAAGTCATTTACAATAGGGCCATATACTCTCATCCCAAGTATGAAAGTGGTACTGCTGCGTTCACGAAAGGATCAGATATCGACGAAAACAGCCTGGACAGTCGCATCGCTCCAAGCCGCTGTAGTGAAGAGATGGCTAGAAAATGTCGCATCTGGGCTTTGCGCATTGTGCGTCTTCTTCCGCATCTTCTACAGCACAGTAAAGGCGTCCGAAACTATTTTCTCCCTGGCCAACAAATCCATTCCCCCGAGAATGATCTAGCAATCGGACTGTGTCGTGCTTTTGAAGCATATCTACAATAGCATACAAACGTTAATTCGCATTCCAATTTCAACTGGTGAAATTAAACCAGACAACGTGACTAATAGTTGCACAACAAGCAGTCATGGAGCCAGATGTAAATATCCTAATATGCAGGTATTTAGTTGAGATGAATTTGGGTACGTTTAGACAACTGTACGTCTACCGGTTGTTGAGATAGATGTCCATCTTATTTATGTAAAATAACAGCGTGAAAATGATTAATGTAAATGTAAGCGTATAGCATTTTTTTTCAGATGCTCAGAAATTCACTCAATATTTTTGACACATCAATCTATAGCAGAAACGCGAAGAGAATTTCTGTAACTACACGTCCATCGGTTGATGAGATCCTTGTAAGGTATATTTTACGTAAAATATGTAGTAGATAATCTGAAAAGAAAGTTTGTAAATCTTACGGTTGTTTTGAAAGACAAGCAAAAAGTTTTTAAATCTTACTTAAAGATGATTACTAAAAGTGTTTCTGTTCCCAGAAAGTGTAACCCTTAATATTGGGATAGATAAATACGTCACTAATAGTAGATATGACAGCGTCTGTGCTTTTCGTGTTATCTAATATTATGCGATTGTAAATTCTATTGGTTTGTTGAGATGAATGTAACATTTTGAAAGTATATTGCTGACTGTACTTTGGCCTATCGATTGTTGCGATACATGCTGTTTCCACTTACAGATCAGTATGTAGCGGGTATTGTAAAAACACCACCTCTCAAGTGTACCAGCTGGTTGAGATGAAAAATTTCTCCTTACAGTTGAAATAGCAGTTAATTCAAAAAGTGCTGTTGTTGTAACACTTAATTTTAGCTATGGTTATTCAGGAGATATGTAAAATGTGAATGAATTCTGGTCTGTGATTCCTAGATATACAATACAAAACCAAATATACTTCTGTGGTTACCGTTTTTGAGACGGGTGTAAAATTGCTTATTGAGGGCACCTCAGGAATGTCTATAATTGTACAGTGTACCCAGAAGAAAACATTGTATCTTTCCAGAAATGAAATTATGCACAGTCCCCCAGGCAGATAAACGGCTCGAGGGGCTGGCACTCCTGGTTGAGTGACAGCGGTCCAGAGTATATAAGGCTGCCGGAGGAGGGATGCCAGTCATCGAGGTGTTTACATACAGTCAACATCCCTGCCTCGTGGACTTGCTTTGCTTTAGTGATAAGCGTTCCCTGATTTGCACATGTTTTTCCTCTGTATGTACCACACGCTCGCCTACTACTACTCGAAGTAACGTTTATGGTTACAATAAACTGTTTACATTTATCTTGCCGTCTGGTTCGTGTATAATTAATTTATGTTCG
>JAAUYG010104552.1_pt1 | contig 11500 bp, 12 predicted proteins | sample 7278091 | NCBI WGS metagenome assembly JAAUYG01 (sample SAMN14350201, study PRJNA611818) | marine sediment metagenome | isolation source: surface marine sediment (0.6m) | place: French Polynesia: Moorea | collected 2018-08 | reverse complement strand
GGTTACTGATAGTACCATTACAGTCAATCACCACGAGTTACTCTTACTGAGTGCAGTTGATCCTCTCCTCCACTGTCTTCCCATCAACCGCGGAGACAGAGAGAGAGAGAGTAACTTCTGTAAACAGTAGTACATGTACCTGAAGAGTGATAATGTGGTGGTACTGGTACATCATGTCGGGATATTGGTGTGTCTTTGGGTGATCCAAGGTTGCAGGGCATTTAGAGGTTAAGGCCTTACAACATTTACAATGACTTCCGAATCAGCATGGATCAATAATACCACTGTATCTGAACTTATGAACCTAATGGTGTCTAAATCATTTCTTAAATAAATAAAAACATGAATTTCTTCTACATGTTTCTCTACTGATGAATATAATATGTACAGTAACTAGTAATTACACAAGTTTACGTTGGATGTAGGATTTTCGAATAAAAGAGATCTGGGCGGACGTTCTCGAAAATATGTAAGTCTTAAGTTTTGACAAATTCCTGGCCAATGACATAAGTCAATAGACCAGATAGACTTAAGACTTAAGTATTTTCCAGAACTCAGTGTCCATGATATCACCATGATCACAGGGTCTGCCTTTAATGTCTCCAATATTCTGACTGAGTTCTGACAGCTCAACTCTGCTGATATATTTAATGGAAGAGAATTTGCAGCGCAGTTTACTGCATGACACATAAATCACTGTAAATACATTTGATAAACAGGGTAACGGAATCTGGGGACTTTTCTCTTGGACAAGAAAAAGTTGCATTGATTGTTATTCTTAATATCAGAGGTTTCATAAATTTATGCCAAGGCATATAAATTTTTACCATGTGTTTACCATTTTTCTGCCCAGAGGATGGGCAAAAAATGTCTCCCAAGGAATGGCACTGAGCAAAATGGATGCAGTTGTCCCTCTTCTAGTGGCCACCCTCTCTAATAAGGCCACAAACCTTTGCGGCTGCTACTCATGCTACTATCAATGTATTTACTTCTTCCTCTTACCAAAGGCCACCTCTCTAATGTGGCCACAATTGCTTAGCAAATAGGATGGCCTTACCAGAGAGGGACTATTGTAGTTTATCAACAAAGCACTGAGTGATGATCTCTGTTACATGTTATAAACAGCATTGTTAGTCAGCACAATATTGTATGACCATATCATGTGCATGAGTATGTATTCCTAGAACAGTGCAGAACAGAAATGCAACTTTAAGGTCAGGTTTAGCATACGTAGTTAGACTAAATCTGAAATGTACATATAGATGTGTCCCAGGGATGGGGGTCCGTGGGGTGGGGACACACATCACCTGATCACCATTCCAGTAGCAAATTACTTATCAACTACATGCATGTACTTTAAAAGCAAACTGTATCAAATTTCTATGTACATCTAGTTAATAATACTCAACTGAGAGGTGTGGAACTGTAAGTGCATGACTGTAGTGTCACACTTTACCAAAAAAAAATATATTTTATGATTTCATGAATTTGTAACCTATGATGATGATTATAATGATGAGGGATCACAACTGCACCAGCCATCATCTATTTAACATGTTTAATGCTGACTTCCCCATTACTCATGTTACTGCCTTACCGGCCATACAAATGCATCCAAACTGTTCTGGTATTGACATGGCACCACAGTCTGTCGCAGTCATTATTTGGTACAGCAGTCACTTGAAGAAAAACATTATTTAATGCATATCCTCAGCGATCTAGCATTGTCTAGCAGGGAGTGTTAATTATTGTACAGAAGCTGTGTGGATGCCTCCGGTGTTCTCAAACCTTTATGTCCGCATCGCTTTTGGTGCCAAAAATGTTTCCGGAACGCGTGGCTTTTGATTCTTCATGACCATGATGAAGTGTTTCACTTAGTGCATGTCTCAGGTGGTCACATTCAAGCAGAAGTCGTTTTTGTTTGTGAGTGTGAGGATCTTTCAGTGATGTCGAAGTTTACACATGAAGCTCTGCGCATGATGCATCGCGTACTATTTTACCAGCTGTTTGTTTTGGTGCCCAATGCGGGTCTGAGGAGCACATGGACCTCGGAACTATAGGAAGAGTCACATGGTCTGCTAATTGGGATGGCCACCTGGTGTTTGCTGTTGTGTTGTTTCACTAGTTAAGTGTTCTGAATAATATCTCATTTCTCCATACTGGCTGTTTAATCCTCTTCTCAACATTATAATATAATCTTCATATATCATGTATATGTAGATCATGTACGTGATGCACATGTACATGTATTTACCGATATGTACAGACTATGTTTAGTTTATGCAGTGTTATGTATCTCATGGTTCCAAACTATCAGTCAAGACTTAACGTGGAGTATGTCGTTGTATATGCTGTATATACACTGATACAATAGCCATTAATGTATAGTTCATACATGTATATATTTCCAGAGTCAGTTTTCTATGTTTCTGAATGTCCCACCACATACATGTATATATTCCACATATAATATGTGCATGTGTACCAGGTTGGAGGTATTCATAAAAATTGTATTTATACATATCAGGGTTGAAGTTGTCGAAAATACATAAATATAGGTTTTGACTTAGGTCACAAATCTGAGCAATGTGATTGGTTAAGAGTTAAGTCAAGTCTTAGACTTAAATATTTTCGAGAACACCTGAGCCTATTGGCCAGCATGGTTAGTGTGTTGTACATGTTGTTTAATCTGTGACTCTTGTATAAAGTACGTACAGATACTACATGTATAGTAGTACCTGTCAGGTACATGTATATACATGATATATTGTATATTGTTACTCCTTGAAACAGAAGTCTGTGTTATCAGGTTATGTCTAAACATACCCTGGTAACTACTGTACATAAGGAATATTCAATATGAAAATTGATCTGTTATCTTACAGTTGGTGCATGTATGTGTGTAGAACAGTTCCTGGAACTCACAAACCAGTATTAACTTAGGTGGATATTTGTCTACCTGTTGTGTTGCTGCTGTAGTCAAAATCCCCTATTGGGATAAATTTGAGGTTATATAATCATGATTGCACTGTCTGTGTTTCTGTATCATTGTGTATGGAAGCATAGGAGCTTGAGCGAGAAAAAAATATTTAGTCATATTTAGATTTTGCATTGTGTCTTGTTATTTAGTGAAAAATATGTACTTAGTTTGCAAATGTATGATCTTATTTCATAAAGGTACAATGTATGTCGGTATTTCATGGAAAAATATATCAGTTTTTCGTGAAAATGTGTCATTATTTCATGAACATGATGAAGGTATGCCATTCGTGAAATAACTAGATATTTGTGTGAAATGACAAGATACTTTTTTGTGAAATAAGATACTTTTGCTAAATAACTATATTTTTCATGAAATAACGAGATGTACATGTAATGCAAAATTTCATTAAAAATGAATTTATTTTCACTATAATGTCGCTTCTATGCGGCCATAGTTCTAGCCCAATTTCTAGAAACATTTTAATTAAATCAAAACTGAAGTTGAAAGAAAGTAGTTACCTACATGTATGTGATGAACTTGTACCCGGTAGCTCAAGGCCCAGTTTCGCAAAAAAAATCTTAGCTTAAGTTCCCTAATCACATACTTAAAAGACACCAGTGGACTTAAGATATTTCCTGAAAGGCCCCATTTCTAAACTTAACAATTTTGAAGAATACAGGAGCTGGCCTGGAAACAGCAGTCAAAGGTTCCTTTTAAACAGGTTCATGTTAAGTGTTGATGGAAGTACCAGACCAGCACTCTAAATGCTTGCAATGTATGTAGGTCAATTCTTCAATCTCAGACTTGGAACATATTGTATCTGCCTGGAACAGGTGCATGTACCGGGGTACATGTAATTAATTGATGCATTAAGGCATCATGTTAAAACACTCACATTGATTATTGATTGTAATGTTAAACAAATTGAATCATGATCACAGCCTTAGAGCTTAATTATCGGAATACTCTCTAATCCCTGGTACTGGTGTATGAATATTCATATTGTGTATGGTACACCGATAGAAATTTTGTAAGTCTGCTTGAATTCCAATGATGAGGGGTCTGGGCTAGGGTTCGCCAAAATATTATGTATCGGGTACTTAAGTCTAAGGTTTTACTTAAGTCATTAATCTGATCAGTGTGACTGGTTAACAATCTGACTTAAGTCAACTTAGACTTAAGTATTTTTTCAGTGGCTTAAACAGCAGAGGGTGTTCTGGATAAGTGAGCCTCGAGTCAGGTGTTGTAGCTTCGTTAGATCTTAGTGGATTACCTGGCAGTCCTACAGAAATAAGTTATGGGTAAATTCACCACAAAATATGCAAATTCAGTTTAATTTATTAATTTTAATTTACGGGTTGGTGGCTACAGAACCTTATAGTTATATTTTTGGAAACAAGTAAGACTGATTATAAACCGCAGGGAAAGGAATAGTATTTGTCATAATCATATTTAAAATACTGGTGTAAATACATGCATATATATGCATACATGTAATTAAGGGGTTGTTGATCTTATATACATGTACATGTAGTGCTTCAGAGAATGTTTACTTATATTAGATATATGTTTAAATCATGTAAATATAGTTATCAGAGATAGGCATTTGTGAACTTGGTACATTCGGGGCATTTGCAAGAGATTCTTGTTTATCATGTTTATAAACATGAGAGAAAGTTATTTAATAAGCATGGGAATGTTTAATATAAATATTGTAAAACTGGTGGTATACATATATACAAATACTTGGTACTATGCTATATCTATGTTTCAAAGCACTGGTGAATTCTCTTAAACATGTTAAAACTACGGTAATTTGATATTAAAGTAACGGGCATCTATTTTTCTCTCCCCATGTGCCCGTTACCATGGTTGCCCATGACAGGCCAAGCAGTATCTTGGCAAAATGATTGAAGGGGTCCACTTTCAAAACGTAGAGGAGATTCTACAGAAATCGGTGGACAGAATCTTTATCGAGCAGGATTCCAACAGAGACGGATCTATTGATTTTGAGGAATATGAAGCAAAAAAACCCGAAAAGTCAACCAGGGGCAGGGAATCTGTTCAAAACCCTGAACAAGGGAAAGAGGAACTGTAGCTAAAACGCAATGAGTTGAAATTTATTGCATAGTGCACAGGGGACTGAGAATAGATGTTTTATGAGGAAAATAAAATAAGATTATTAGTTGCTAAAAAAATCTTAGTCTTGTTACCATAGTTACATCAAAATTGTTACCGGTGTCCCAAATTGATGCCTGTAACACCCAGTGATGAAAGCTAAAATGCGAATTTAATTTCTATATATTAGTAAGACAGTGCGTATTGCGCAAGACATGCAAGACTCCTACTGTACCGAAATCTGCGATATCTTCTCGTCCTGACAGATGGCGCTATACCTCACTTGGCTAAATGCTGTGATGGTGATCACAGATCCTGAAAATGCACCCAACGAATCTGAGGAAGAACTTCTGGAGACGGTCGAGTCCATATTCGGACAAATCGACTGGGACGAAGACGATTTTATAGCAGAGAGTGAATTCAGTGACCGCGCGTTGTATCTGCCTAAATACTTTAGGAATCCTGACCATCCGCAGTTTGGAGATCAATTAAAGCAAAGCAATTCTGGAAAACAGGAACTCTAGTACTTTCAATATCAGATAATAAAGCATGTGGTAAATATAGCACGATAAACATATATATAGCATATTGCATGTGCGTGTTATTCAAATAAAGTGATACCGGTATTACATGTATTATATTACAACGTCCAATGATATTGATAGCAGTGAAGTGATTCAGAAGTCTGTAATGTACGTTGGTTCATGTTCTAGAGTTTTTATTTATTTTTCCTGTCAACATCGCCAGTGGTACCAAGTACATGGCCTGCCTCGGTGATGTTACACAAAGTGGCTAATCTAATGAAAGTGGCATTAAAGCATGTGATATCAAAGTGATCGTGTTGATGAAGGGTTACATCATGTAACCATGGTAACTGCATGGGTTGTCTACATAATAATCTATTAACAAATGTTAAACATGGCAGAGCTTATAATAGGCAAGAATCATTTTTTTAGATGAATCATCAACTTGTAATAGATTGAACTAATATTTTAGGTACACTGATGATTGTTCAACAGTTTGGTATCAGATAATGACTCAATCTGTACAATTTCATTTTGATATATTGATTTTAGCAGAAAGCATGCTCAGTTATTAGAGTGGTTAGAGACAACCGGGCACAATTTATATATATTGTATTGTGTGTCATTAATTGCCACATAAAATGTGGCTATGAGGCGTTTGAGTCTATCTAAATATAATTCTTACCAGGGCTTATTAGACTAGGGCATATTATGAGTCTGTGGTATCCAAACACAGTTATCTTAACCTTCAGATGAGGAGTTATATAAAGGGAATGTTGGATGAAATCGTGAGCCTTGACCCTAGTAAGGAAGCGGCCACAGACGAGGAACTGGACGATACCGTAGACAATGTGTTCGGGGTCAAAGACTGGAACCTGGATGGCGTCATTGACTGGAAAGAGTTCATGTACAGCTACCCTGGTGAGGATCAGGAGGCAGCGACAGCTCACGAAGGGGAACAGCCAAATAAAGATCGGACAAAGAAAGGCAAAGGAAAAAAGAAGAAGACCAAATCCAACGCTCAGAAGAAGAGTGAACTTTGAGAAGACCACTTTGATTACCGATTACATTATCAGATTATAGCATCAAATAAATCAACTTGCAAGTTTCCAAAAGATTTGCTTTGTTTTGCTCTTGTGATTTTCATTCATGTAAATCATTTTTGGAAGTGACTGGCATAACACTACATTCAAGAATGCACTCAGTTCATATAATGACATACGGGATTTGGAGGCTGCATGTATTTGTCTCTAACTTTGTACACAAGTTGACTTATGTCATCATGTTTATGATATACATGTAGTTATCCTTATCATTGCTTGAATCTGGAATAATTTATCCTGTTTTATTATCCAGTCCATGCTCCAGTAACTGTGTCCAGACTTATACGATAACCATGATAACCGCTATCGGTAGTTGTGGGATCTTATACTCATACCTGCATGCATGTCCGCTGATCTAGCTTATTATGGGTTGCTAACTTTCTCCTTCTCAAATTTCACTCTCTACATATATGTTAAACAGTTTTACAACAATGTACATGTACTACCGGTGCCGTACTTGCACAATGCGTTCGCTGGTACACGTTGTATTAACTTGATGACATTCTACCCCAAATGTGTGCTGCTTCTTTCATGCCCCCCCCCCCTAAAAAAAAAAAAATAAAAAAAAATAAGAACAAAAAAATGAAATCACAAAAAAATAAAAATAAATGGGCATCAGACATGTACACTGACATGTGCATGCATCTCCGTATAATTTGTTATTAATTGAAATGACCTGCCAATTACATGTACATCTGTATATGTACCACATTGCCAATATTACAGTATTTTCCAAAATACCACTCACATATAACTTGGTGGGTCTTGTCATTGTTCAATGCATGCACTCAGTGGTTTTGGAATTTTATTCTGTATTTCACTTCTGGGCATTACTTGCATGTCTACAGGTATCTGTGGTGTTCAGCGACTTAACATAGTTATTGGCGAATGGTTTCTTTTATAATGATCAGTGGGTAATGTTATATACCTCTATATGTATCATGTATAAAGTCATATGTCTATATGTTTTTTTTTTCTGTATTTCTTGAATTTGAAAAAAGTCATATTTATGCAGAAAAAAATACCAATTTATCATTGTAGGTCATCAGAATTTAGCAGTCGAGGACTGTAGCGCATAAATTATAATATTACATGTATTACCGTAATACCTGGGGTCACTTTCTAGAAAAGTCTAAAGGCCACTAGAGATCTTGAGAATAGAAAAGAATTGTTTCCACATGTTCCAAGGTGATTAATTGAACTTGGATCACAGACAACTTTTAACTGCTGGTACATGTATGCAGTTTGTTAAGTGAGATTATTCAGATTATCATATACATGTACAACTCTGTGTGTGTACAGTATATACATGATATAGTACATGTACAAGGACATACATGCAGCCCTGAGTTGCCATTATAGTGCAGTTTCTACTCTCTACCATGCTTGCTCACTTGGATTTGATCTCCCAACTAATACGACTGGCTGCATTAACTATATACATGCAAACAGGTTCGCACCTTCGCCGCTCCGCAAATAAAGCAATTTCAAGAGGCTAACCATTTCACCGAAGACGGCGGCAAAATGCTAGACACAATGGTGGACGAGATATTTAGGAAGCAAGATCGCAACAAAGATGGCTTCCTGTCTCCAGACGAGACGCCAGAACATGAGGAGGAGGTGGAAGAACCGGAAGATGCGACCCAACAAGAAAAACAGGAACTCTGAGAGAACTGTTCTTATTTGGATACAGAAAACGCCCTAGCTATGACAGAATAACATATTAAAACTATTATTTGTTAACAAAGCGTCCATTGATCATGGTAATAAAACACACTATCTCCTTAACTACATTAGTGGTTGTACTATTTATTTCTTTTGTATATATTTTGTTACGGTTGTGTACACATGTAAATGTTTGATAAATGCCTGATCAGGGATCATAGGCTAACCAAATGTAGACATCACACAAATGCCTTTCGGCGTAATGTCCATGTGAAGAACAATGTACCGGTAGAATTGTATGCATAACGTCGTGGGGCCGGTGGGGTGTCGAAATTCAATATCGCAGTGCCCACAGCAGGGAGATTGTGATTGCTGGCTGTGATTGGAGCAGATTTATTACAATTGGAAATTCTGCCTTAATGAAAGTTTTTGCAGAAAATGCTCTCACCCATGCATGCACATGATGCATGAGAGGCTAAATTAAAATTTTAATTTGGACTTGTTTCAAATTTAAGATCACATTCTTCTGCAGCGGCCATATACTGAGCATACTGGAGGCAAACCAAAGGTGGAAGATTTTTTACAAACCCACATACATGTACACCCCTATAAGGTTGAATGTTAAAATACAATTTACAATCTCACATGGTCCAATGACTTACAAGCTCGTGGTACGTTCATGCTCATGTACATGTCTGTATAGCCACAACAATGATTGTTCTTGTAACCGCAATATTTAATGTTGAACAACATGAACAATAGAGAGTATTTTAAAACTTAGACTTGCCAGTAAAATGTCCCAAAGATCACTGGACCTACCCGAAAGAAAGTTGAAAAATCTTGGGGAAGTGCCAGAATCTGTGCCTACTCGTGATTGGTCAGAGCTATTATGCAACCCTGATATGATTGGCTAGTAAAAGCGCATGATGTTTTGGGGTATTTTGCTTCCAAATGAAATTGACTACCGGGTACAGTGTACTGTATTCATCATGGTTCATGTGTAGTGGCTTATCGTTGAACATGCACTGCAAAATTTTAAATTATATACCATTGTATAACTACATGTAGGCATATACATGGTACAGTACATGTATGTCACTGAGGCGGGAGGCAATGCCTCTATACTTTCTACATCCGCAGCTGAAGAAATACATCAAGTGGATGAACCAGGCGATCAGTAATGCGGGTGTTTCCGATCCACCACGGGAGACCGATGAAGAGCTGGACGAATATGTCGACCTGGTGTTTGGGGAGGCTGACTGGGATGATGATGACTTTCTCAGCCTTTCCGAGTTTGCAGGAACATCGATGGCGCAGAGTTCAAGTGGAACGGAGAAACATCGCAGTGCAAGAAGAGAGGATTTATAGCACAATCCTGTTACCATGGTTACTGTGGACTTGTATCTCCAGCCACGGAGTGTCTCTACGTCTGTGTAGGTCTGTGTGGTGATGTAGAGATTTCAGTAATCATGACAGATGTACGTGTACATGTACCGTACGTGTAGGATTATGTTGGGGTAATGTTGGGGTCTGTAATGCCTTACCAACAAGTTTATACACTGACTATTTCCTCTGGATGATTGTCATACTGGACTTTTATACAAAATGACAGTTGTTGCAAATCTTCTGTGTGACATTTGACTCTGAAGTCTTCCAACAGATTTTCAACACCATTTACTGGTAGGTTATATATATAATGTTCTGGTACATATAATATGTATAATAATGTGACAAATCATGACAGTTATTAGCTGAGTTGTTACTGTAATACCTGCACTGGCTGTGGTAAATATGCCTCTTGATGCTAAACTTATATACGTAATATTAAAAATATTATAATGTATATTATAATAATAACAATATATATATTACTGCCAGCCACCGTGGCAATCATGAGTTATATACAGAATGTCCTGAGTATAAAAACATGATAAAATCTGGATGTGATAAATATTTCAGATGAAAACCTGGAGTTTTTATTTTTGGACAATAATTGTTTCTCTCAAAAAGGTGTTGTGTTTTGATTGAACTATGAAACATTGTAGTGAAATTTCTATGCACAGTATCGAAGGGTTTCTCCTTAAGCCGCTTAATTCCCAGCCCATAAAACACTAATGTTTATGGGCACTCGATCAGTTGAGTACATGTGTTGTTTGCAAACATGGTTTACAGTGAGTAATGCAGCATAAATTTCTAAACATTTATGGTGAAATATTATGAGTGCCATATGACACATGGTGCCTGTAGCATTATGACTACATGTATTCCCATCTATGGCAAAATAAAATATATCTTTATTCGTACTTGATCGAAGTACAATGGGATGTTATACTTTATCACAGTACATTACACACACATATACACCGTAGAGTAATTCGAGCCCCCATCCATACCAATTTAGTACAAAATACCCACATGCCTTTCTCGTTTTAATATTTCCATGCATGCCCTCAGTAGTGTCCATAGCCTGGATGTGAACCCCCTACTGTAGTTTGAACCCTATACCAGTGTTACCACCATCTTCTGTGTACATGTATATCTGTTGATGTTGTTCAATTACCTTCGACCATCTGGTAGGGTTTATTTTCTTTGTGTTGAACTTTATGTACATGTATATGTACCGGTAGGTGTAGATTTGGATGACTCCGCAAGTTTTAAGTTGGCCCCTGGTTGGAATGGGACGTATTTTCCTTTTGTGCCTCTATTGGATAATTGTCAGGTAAGAAATGTAATATATAATATTAACTGGTAATCAAATTTATTAAAATTACTATGGGCATTCAACTATTGACAGTGTAGTACCGTAGCAGTTTGAGGAAACTTTCAATGTATACATGTAATTTAACTTCCTAGAGATACTCAAAAAGCTCCTTAAACACTACCAGTATTTTCAACTCATCAAGATATCATTCAATACTGGTATATATATATGGATAACTGGATATGGTACTTAGAATTAAACCAATGTTTGGGTTTGGTGCATTACTACATTGATTCCATTAACCTTTTCACCACTGTTGCCCCCTGCGAGATAGCTATTTGACGCTGCAAATCCTAACAAAACAGCTCCCAAACCCCAGGCTCCCCAGGAAAATCACTGATAACTC
>JAAUYG010261950.1_pt1 | contig 11501 bp, 7 predicted proteins | sample 7278091 | NCBI WGS metagenome assembly JAAUYG01 (sample SAMN14350201, study PRJNA611818) | marine sediment metagenome | isolation source: surface marine sediment (0.6m) | place: French Polynesia: Moorea | collected 2018-08 | reverse complement strand
CAAGAATTACTTTGTGGACACAACAAAACTTGTGAAATTAATTCCAGGTTCATTTCCATTTCCACACAGAAGTTTTCGCTGTCATCAGACATGCCAGAATCAATACCCTGGTTTTTCTCGCGTGCTGCTCGAAGACATGGATCCAGTGTTGGAGGCGTTCCCCGCGACGTCCAGGGACGGAGGTCCGGATCCCACCCGAGGCTCTTCATACGGGTTGAAGTTGAGACCAGTAAACAACGACTGCTTCTCTGTGTGTACAAATTAAATCACTCGTGAAGCATCCTGGACAATTTCAGTTGACAATGAAAACATATTGCTTTCCAGAATCAGCACTAAAACTGACTGAAACAATATGATTTGCAACCTCAATGTGTTGAGAAAATTAAATTCCATGTGTTGAGACAGAAGAAAGCGCATCAGTCCGGAAAGAGGACTTGTGTTTAGTTCACTGGACCTGTGTCTTTTACCTTTTGAAAAGGCGGATTGACAAATGGCAACCGATTCGTTCCTGTACGGCTGAGATCCCTTTTCCAGTTCGTCAGAAACAAAATCATCGAGGAAAGACAAGGTGAAGTCTGCGTTCTTGAACACTTCATCGCACGTTTTCAGATTTACAGGCTCCAGCTCCTTTTGCGCCCTTATCCTGCGTAACTCGTTTAATCTCTGAAACCAGAACTGAGAATAAAATGTCCAATCTCTGGGCATTTTTCAACAAACACGGATTACACCAAGCTGAGACACGGACCTGTAGTCCTTCCATGTCGTCGCTTCTCAACTTCCTCTGCAGATCATCAAAGGCTATATCGCTGGTTGCCTTGGGGTTTCGCAGGGCAATCTTCAACATAGCAGAAAGGGCCCAGGTTTGCGCATCGTTGGAGACCTTGTCCAGCATACACGTAGACTGCAGTTCAGTCATCACTTCAGCCGGCCTGACATCACTCAAAAGGTGGCTGTATTCACCCAGAATCTAGAAACAACACAGGACTTATTTCCTTTGACCACCGCAGTTATTTTTTTTACAAGAAACGCGTGTTCAATTTGTTTCCGCAATACACACCCATGTCACCAATTGAATAATGATGTTCGGCCAAGATTTTTGCTTCAAAATTTTCCAACTCAACTGCACGGCGTACATTCGCAGTTCGTCCGTATATGCTTCATCCTCGCAACCTGTAAGAAAGAGAATCTTGGTTGAAACTTCCGTTTTTCCGACGTCCCAGGAAAACTGGTACAAACCAGTGGGTCAGTGAACCAACTACCGGCAGAAAAAAGTTTCAGGCTGACCTTCAATGATGATCTTTGCTGTGTTGTTGATGATGTCCTTTGGAACATCATCTCCTGCCAAGCTCAGCACCTTGAAAACTGTGTCGATGTGCCATCTCCTGTCTCTGCCATATCTTGCACAATCATTAAGACTGAAACTTTCTCTCGCGAAAACTGTGAGACCTATCACAAGTTCGTTCTTGGGAACAAGCTGCATGAAATACCCACAGAAACTCTTCGCAAAAGGATACGTATGAGTCAGTCGCGAGACTTTGGAAATGACGTCTCTTTTGAGGTATTCGTCTGAGCTTTCCTTGTGCAGATGTCCAAGGAGATGATTACAAATGAGTTGCACATTGTCTGGATTAGCCATGCTGTACAACAGCTCCAAAGTCTACAAATGTTATTGCCAGGGCAACTTTGAGAAACCAGAGCACGACAATTTTCACAAAATTGTTATCCACACTCGCGCATTCTCAATCTCATCGAGCGCGGTGAACAATTCCCAACACTTGTGGGGTGAGCAGCATTTACAACTGGCAAAACATGTTCGCGGTCTTCGCAGTTACCTTTCTTTGAATTGTTAGATCTGGATGTTCCAGGCAATCAATCACAACGTCCTGATGCTCCAGCGCGTAGCCGCTGTTGATCTTCACTACGTGACTGAGCGCTTTCAACCCTGGAATAAAGACTCTCAACACTTACTTCACAAAACAAACGTAAAGATGAACGACAAGATTTCTTTGGACCTGAGAACAAACAAAATCGTCGTGAGGAGTGAAAACGTTCAACAACCACAGGTCGCGGGTTGTAAATATTCTGTTTTCTGTGAGATCCAGATGCGAAGCGCCAGATGTTTTTTTCCTGTGACGCAACTTCCACATCTAAACAGCATTCATTCTTGTTTGTTTTTTTTTCTGTATCAAAAAAGTTACAGTGACATGCAACTCACCAAGATAGCGCAAGTTGATATTTTTCGAGGACAGAAATTTGGCAACGCAATTGGCTGCATATTCCACCATGGCTGGTTGTGGCCAAATGGACAAAATTGTCTCGAGGCACTCGTATATCACAGCTGTGTACAAAAGTAAAACCAAGTTTTGAATAGGGCAAGGCAATGAATGATTTCTTGTCGGAAGTTTCCTTTTTTTGCACGAAGCTGTGAGTACCTACCAAGGCCAATTTTGTGACTAGGGTCAGTTCTCTGTAAAACTTCTTTTAGCACCGGATACATGACCTGACTAGTTCTGAAAGAAAAGATTTTGAATAGGTGAGCTCAAATAAATGCTGGTAATGGTGACTGAAACAAAACAAAACCCATTGTCATGAATCGTGAAACATGCCAGGAATGCACTCACTCGGGATCGCCTTCACCAAGCTTTCGTAGCAGTTTCAGAATTTGAATTTGCAGCCAAGGAGCAGGCACAGTGTGAAACTCGTACTCCAAGGGAAGCTTTCTGTTCAATATCTGCAGCTCCACTTCAATGAAGTTTCTGGTCAAGTCTTTGTGTGCAGCACAATCTCTCTGGAACAAATTTGCGCAATATTTTTAATTGCTTTGTCTACATAGATAAAAACAAGAAAACGAAACCAATCAGTCCATTTACTTACCTCAACCAGGTCACTAAATATGTGAAGCGAAGCCCACATCACACCTGGGTCCTTGTCACACAGGGCGGCTTTGAAGTGATGGTAGGCATGCTTGAGCAAATCTGGAGCCTTGCAATGGAAGCTATGCATACACAACACAACTTTCTTTCTTACAATTTCTCTGAAAGACAAAGTGAGAAAAGCTAATATTTTTGCCCAAAAATTCAGAGAATGCCTGGCCTCCGGCCTCGTGCACTGGATATCACAGTTTCCAATTTGTTCATTCTACAGAATTGCAAGCCATTCCAATGGACTTGTAAATTCAGAGTCAACTCACTTTGGGTGCCTCAGCTTCTCTTCTACGAGCGGAAGCAAAGCTGGGATCATCTCAGTTGAAATTAGCTGACTTGCAGCTGTGAGTGCCATGCAAACAATCAGCATGTTTGTACTTTTCAGGTCCTGTTGTGTGAAACAAACAATAAGTTAAATATTGGCACAAGGAAAGAATTTCGGCACTAAAAGGATGTTTTCTTTTTTGTTTTCACCTTCTGAATGGTATTCACAAGCAGCATGATCAATTCATTGTCTTCTCGCAGAAACAGCGACGACACAAGATAACCTGTTGAAAAAGATGCACCGAGAACATCAAACAAATCTTGGGCTTTTTGTTGTGAAGATGGAACTTCATCTGTCACTGCACACACAGACCCTGTGTTCAGACCTCACCTGCTCTTTTTCCAAATAAATTTCCTTGCTGGGCCAATTTGACGGCGTGAATGTAGGCGAATGAAACGTCATATCCAAGAATATGGCAGAAGACCAGTCTTACCAAACTTTCTCTCATTTGTCCCTGCAACAAACATGGAAAATTCAATTGTTATTGTTTCTCAAACTCATTTTGGAAGAAATTTTTTATCATCACACATTTCTTGAAATCAGTCCTTCGAACACTTACATGTGACAGGTTAGGCTGTCCCAATCGTTGTTTCTGCAAGACAAGTTCTTTCTTCACGAACTGTTCTTCATCCTGGAAGGAAACAGACACATGAACGTGAGCTTCTCAAGTTAGAAACGGAAAACTGCTACTTATGCGGTGCAAACTTCAGTGACGTTCAGACTTGTGAAGCTGGACTCTTTGACACTCATGTTCGTGGCATCACTTTTTTTCCAGTCTCGATCAGCCCCTTTCCTCAATTCAGGAATCCAATTCTCAGAACGTTGGGAAACCACTTAGACGTACTGGAACTTCATTTCCATGAGAAGCTCAGGCTCGGCGGAACTGACTAGTGACAATACTGCTCAACACTATCATGGGTGTCATTTTTTTTTTTTTTTTTTTTTTTAGAGGGGAGGCTTCACATTGTGTCCCGGGTGAGGCGGTGGGTCCCCCACGATGACAACGATAACGACGACACGTACAAGACTCCATAGGGCCGTCCCGAATGACAGCCGCGCTCGGCCTAAAACACAAAGCCTTAAAACTGTCAGGAACTTACGTATTTGGAATTGATTCCACCAAGAGAGTTGACAAAAGTTTGATAGGCTCTTGAAACGGTGGACGGCTTGTCACTGCCCAGGTTTGCCGCCCCTATCAAAAGCCCTGGCAGCGACGCTATTGTTTTCTCTATTATGTCCGACATTGCTTTGTGTTTGAAAGGCTTCTCAAGTGTTTTACAGTTGTTTGACTCTGGCAGTCATTTTACTGCGCATCTGCAGCGCACTGCTTCGCCACGTCAATGTAGAAGGTTTTAGACGCATTCTTTTTGATCATAGATGTCACCACTGAAATCCCGCCCAATCTGGTTGTGCAATGGAAATTTCGGGACAATGATGCAATGAATGTGCCTGGGTTGAAACGCAAAGCATCCTCTGCATTGGTCAGGTTTTGACACTTAGCAGGAAAAGACTTATTTTTACTCGAGTGACGTGATGGAAAGAATTGTGCAAGAGAACTTTCTCGCCAAGCCTACCAGCATAAAAGTCTGTGTGGGTGCATAGTGTGCAGAAAAACGAAAATTACGAGGAACGCCAGTGCACGCGATTTTTTGAAGAAACTTTGACAGCTTGAACTGACTTCACACATCCAGTTTCAGCACATTTAACATTGTTTTAACAAAGAAGATGCCAGCAAGAAGACAGACGTCGAGAAAGAAACGGGGCTCGTTGCACGGAGACCAGCGCGTTGACGCTCTGATTCAAGTAGCTGCACGCCAAGATGTCGTCGCCGAAATCACTGCAATTCTGGGTACGTGACGCGTCAGGAACCCCTGACTACAAGACGTTTTTGCAGAATGCAGAATCATAGTTTTCAAAAAAAAAAATTTGATTTGTGTGCCTCCCAAATAATCCTCACCTGTGTGACAAGTCATGATCCAAGTCTGCGGCAGGAAAAATCTCAGCTTTGATTCTAAATTGGGTAGGCCTAGATGATTGTTCTTATTGCTTTTGGTCAGACAACCCAGACCATTTCCGACATGTTTCTCACATCGATTTATTTACATGTATTTGTTGCAGGATTTTTGCTGGACCACAGGTCTGTGTTCTTGAATGAACAAGAAGAATCAAGCATTGGTGAGAGTCATGCGGAATACAGGCACTGCCACGGGTACGGATTCACCTGTCTCCGAGTGTTCCGCGACTGGTGCCGCGTGACGCCCAAGAAAAGGCCGGGGTGGTGTCAGACCAGAGGATTCAACTGTGATGTTCTGGAGTCAGTTTGCGACTTTGTTGTTGACGTTAGAGGGAAGCTAAATTCAAACCAGAACAATGGTAAACCCATGTTTAGGCACGATACCAAATCAGCGGAAAATACTGTGATAAGCTTGTTCTTGGAACATTTTGGGGATGGCTTGGCAGTGTACTCTGGTAGTGACCAATTTGGATACACACGACTGTGCGATAACTGCTCATTGAAGCTCCCAAGATTCGTCAGTTCTGTAGCACCATCCAAATTCGCATTGTTTTTCAAGCTCGAGTCGAAACGGAAGGCGAAGTGTGACCAGTATCGCCACTGTTCATTGTGTGTGTCAGAGCAACTTGTGATGGAGCATTTGAAAAGACGAGGGACTCTTGCAACTGCAACAGAGACGATTGATCGTCTTTCTGACAAAGCAAAGGTTGTTGCTGTTCGAGACATTTGTCCATTAGTGTTAAAGAAGATGCTCAGTGCCACTGGTAGTGCGGATGAGTTCACAAAGAAGCTGAGAAGTGGGCCATTGACGTGGGCGCACCGCTTGGCTGTCACGGTTAATTGCAGCGACAACAGCCTGTGCGTCCACATGTTGAAGAACGGAATCAGTGAGGAAATGGTGAGGGCGGAGATCGAGAGGGTGATCCAAGAAGAGAAGCAAAGAATTCTGGATTCTGTGGCCCATTTTGAGTTCCCCAAGAACGGAAGCGGAGTCACCCTAGAAGTCATGAACAATGGCAAAGTGAAAGACGTTCGTCCGTCTGAGGGAGATGCTTCAAAAAATGCAAACACTCTCTTGATCTACGTTTGCTGTGAGGCTCCAGTGAGTCAGGACATTCATTCCTGCTACGAAGGCGAAGGTAAACTCGTGAGATTGATGAGTGAATCCGACGAAAAGATTGCTTGTAAAGGCCCGCGGTTGTGGGGGAAACTGCACTGTCGCTCCCAGGAGGACAGGAACAGACTGTTTCCCAACTATCCCCGTGGCTATCGGGATACCTGGTCCAGTCCGGTGTTCCTGGCTCCAGCCCGACCAGATCTGCGGGCGGATTCATCCAGTGTTGACTTTGTGAGACTCACTCTCCGAGAAATTGCTGCACCTGTCAGCGAAGTTGTCATCCACACAAACAGTCAACAAATACCCAAGGAGAAATACATTATTGTGGGAAAGGACCCGTGCAAATTGTGGTCGTGTCCAGATGGCAAGTTGGCCTTTGTCCCGAACCAGAAGTTTGTCACGAACCAGAAAATCATTCGGGCTGCGAAGGAAACATTCGGCGCTGGTGTTCGTGTCAGCATTGAAAGAAACACAAATAGGCACAAATGTTTCCAAAGAGAAAGGAGAATAACTGCAAGTTTCAGAAATGTCTTGACCAAAGACGCAAACTATTACTTGACGACCAATCCCCCAGATGTTGACAGTGGCTGCAATAGCTACTACCTGGACCTATTCAGCGGTGGCAAGGAATTCCTGAAGGCTTACCAGAAAGCCAAAAAGACGAAATCCTTAAGCAGAGACGCAGACTCGTTTTGGGTGCACCGGGTCGAGTATTGCTCGGCCATGATGGTTGAACCGGAAGTGTACGATTGCGTTTGGGAAGGCGTTGATATCGTCTCGGCCAATCGTCTCGGCGTTGCCGTGGAAACCTCCAGGACGAGCGCGGGTATGATTGTAATCAAGGCCCAGGGTATGAGCGAAGGAAACGTGAGTCGAGTTGTGCGCGTGCTCAAGAAAGTGATCTCTCCCGAGGTCATTGTGGCAGATGACGTGGATCCAGAGTCGAACTACCTGCAGCAGTACCTGGCTTCAGCGCAGGGCAAACTGGTGCTGGATCAACTTGAAGCTGAAACTGGCGTTAAATTTCTGCGCAAAACCCCTGGGGACGCTGTACTCATCTATGGTCCCCCTGAAAGTAGGAAAGACGCCAGGAAAAAGATCCTGTTGGAAAAGCCAGTCGCCGTGGCCCTCCCAGAGAACACGCCAAAACTGTCACTCATGAAATACCTGGCGAAAACGTATGGGAAGGACTTCGGTGAACTGTGTCGCGAAAGCGGAGCTGATTCCTTGTTCTGGAATGCCAAGATGGGCCACTTCGCCGTCTGGGGGAGTCCATCTGCTGTTGAAATGTGCAGGTCAAAATTGCAGGAGGCCAGTCAAAAGGTGTTGGCGTCTTCGCACGACAGCAGTGACATGTGCGTTGCCTGTTTCTGCCCCACTGAAGGGTTTCCGTTCAAACTGAGCCTGTGTGGTCATTTGTATTGTGAGTCTTGTATTAACCTCCACGTCACTGTCGCGGTGAGAGACAGAACCTTGCCCATCCACTGCGCCGCAGAAGGTTGCGGGGAACCCATCCTGCTGGGTGACATCGGTCGCACCTGTAACTACTCCACAGAAGGGCGGCGTCTGTTTCTAGATGCAACCCTATCCCTGTTTATGGCTCAACAGGGCGATTCCTGCCCAGTGCGACGCTGTCCTACACCCGATTGCCCCGCCGTTTACTTCATCAGCGAAAAACAATTTGAAGGCAAAGAAACAGTCTGTAACTTTTGCCACACGAGCATTTGCAATAACTGCCAGGTTTCGCCTTACCACTTTGGATACACCTGCGCTCTGTGGAAATGCAAGGACAAAGTGGACGAGGCGACGGCCTTGTGGTTTGCAGCAGATGAAGTTTTCCGGAAGCTGTGTTCCAGGTGCGGCATGGGAATAGAAAAAGTGGACGGATGTGACAATGTCTACTGCGAAAACTGTAAAGCTAGTATTTGCTTCAAGTGTATGCAGTACTTTGAGGATAACAATCAATGTTACGCGCACTTGGATGGAGTCCATGGTGGCCCATACTAGCGACTTCGTCGTTGTTGCACAATCATTTTGCGGCAATAAAATTGACACTTTACTTTTTGCGTTTTGTTTCCTCATCTCGTCAGTTCACCTCCGAGTTCGTTGCGTTTCGGAAGTCGCATTTTATGTAAGACGCTCACAAAAGGACTGCAGGGGATAGCTGCACTTTCGAGAATAGTCCCACTGAGACTCACCTTCCAAAACTTGCAGTGATTTCAACAATCTCCGCAGACCATGCAATGACCCTTTTTGTATTTTAGATGTTTATTCATTGTTTCTTGGTGGGTGCTAAACAAGCAACGTGCGTTGCGCAAGCAATGTCAGAAAAAAAATGTAGTGTCTTGGGAGGTAGCTGCACCTTATGTGCACGTACATGGAATAACGAGACACAAAAACGAAAGAGCATTGCAACAAACGAGGTAAAACACTATTGCTGAGGTTGTTGTTTGTCGTTTGCCCGATTTGGAGCTAGCCAGCAAGTGAATGGGTTTTTGAACAATTGAGTTGCTCACCGAGCTCCAGAATCGAGATTGAGACGAATGCCTGCCACCTCTCAATGCCCTCAAAACTAAACACATGCCACACAAAAATATATATCACTTTTTCTCTTCTGAATCACAGGCCAAAGAACAGAACATCATTTTCACCGGTTGAGCGTCAGAAAAACACGTTAGCTGAAACAGCCACACTGGAATAAACTTCGAATGCATTTGTATTCTTGCTGCCTGATCCATTTCCAGTTTTTTGTGTGAATGTGAGACTCTATAATGCCCAGGCCACACTGTGAGTTGTGTCTTGTACGTGTACAACGCGCACACGATTCATCACGCGTTGAGAATTTATCTCTGGTGTGCCAGTGCCAATGGGATGACGCACACCAGCGCTCGATGTGGCCTGGGCACGTCTGACGTAGGTTACGCATGTGCGTGCTAATCGGCGTTTTTACTCCGTCATGTCTCACTACATGCTTCAGGTATGCTGCTGGCATTGTTATTCTGGTTTGCGTGGCCGCTGCTGTACGTGAGCAGCGTGTCGAAGTTGAAGGCGGGACCGCTATAAGTTCCTGAGTCGAAGAACTGAGGGTTATAACAGGGAGCGTGCTTCAAGTCTTCCAGCTTGAGAACCATCTGAGGCTCTGGCGGCGGTGACATCGCGGCTTCTCGTCTTTTTGCTGCTGCTTTCACCTTGTACTTCCGATGTCTGCAAAAAAAACCCAAAAGTTATTTCATCACAAAGAAAAACCCTCAGCTCAGGACTTGGCGTTTTGTGCAAAGCTATTTGCGTGTTTGTCTCCTGCATGGGCCACGATTCAAGACGCACCGTGTTGCAGTTGCGGTGAAAAGAACACCACCTGTTCTTAGAAATACACGGAGGCGATTCAGTTTTTCTCTTCGACTTACTTTGCTTGGGAGGCAATTTGAGAATTATCTGTCAAACTGTCGTGCTCGAGTCAATGAAGACAGAAACTCCAAGACGCCCGCAGATGTTATGTGTTGTGCAATTACAATGAAATTACCGGAGGATAAAGACGGCTGTCGGGAGAATTATCTTGCAAAAAAAAAGATTCGCAGAGAAAGCACCGTATCGCACGAAGTTGTTCGCTTATGTGTCATATTCTGGCTGCGTGTCCTTCACTGATTCTTGTGGGATGTTATCACGACACTTCTTTGCCGAATTACAATTTTTTTTATCTTTGCGCTCTTTCATCGTGTCTTGATTTGCCTCGACACCTGTCAGCAGAGTGCTGCCTTCGCCACCTGATATTCACTTGGTTTCCGTGAGATATCATTCTGATCGTTTTTCTTGGTTTTCTTCCACAGTTCTTTCTTCATTTATCTCCTTCAAAATCTCCAGAAGATTTGGACGCTTGTGAAGTCAGATTGAAGCTACTTATTAACATGCCGGGATAACGTCCCATTGAAAAGTCATCCTGCTTAGACATAAAAAATGGTGAGATTATTCTTGCAGTGCCAGAGATGTTTGGTGCCAGTTGAAGCGAATATCCACACGAAAGTGTGGTTGTCTTGCGGGCCCGCAGATCCTACAGCCTGTGAAATCTCCTGCCTCCCAGAAATGTGTGACACACGAAACACGGATAACTCAGAAAAGCCCAACCATACCAACACTTGTGACAACCAAGTGGTCATCGATTGTGTGAAAAAAATTTTGGACCATGTGGAAGAGAAATCATTGAAAAGGTGGCAGAGCCCGACACTTTTTGGGCACCAAGGCAATCACCACGTAACAGCCCTGTGTGCATCATAAAAAACCGGCTTTCATGGTCGCCGAAGGGTTTGCGTGACCCACTTTAATTCTCACGTCACAACGATAATGATGTACAGGTTTTTGTTGTTTTTCATTTTTCTTTTTTGGAAATCGTCTGCCAATGCCAAGGAGGCGTTCTCCAATGTTCGCCGGAAAGTCGATTCTGTTCTGCAACGGAAGCTCTCTTTTTTCTCTGCAAAAACTCAGAATTTTTCGTCCTTCGTGAAGGTTGCTCGTGTCACCGACGCTTGCCGCGTTATTGTGTTCTTTCAGTCCAAGTATTTGTCTGGTTATTGTGAATGACAAGAACCAGAGTGAATAGGAGGTTCTCGAAGGATAAATCTGTGGTTTTGTGTTTCATCTTCACACATCGCCAATTTTTCGTGATTCGTGAGAACGTGTAGGTTTGACGCGGTTTGTCGTTTTGCCAGAAAAATGTTCTCGCCACTCGAGTTGTCCAATATCATCTTCTTTTCAGAACAATCCAACAGGAAACGGATGAAACCTGACTGGCTTCCAAATGACTGAAGTTGCGAGGTCTTTGACACTGACGACACTTGTTGTGCATGGAGTGCGTGGGTCGGGGTATGGGTTCCAATATCACAACACCAAACACGAAGAATCTTGGAATTCATCAAAGATTACAGGATTTGCGCTCTCGCTCTTTTGCATTCAGAGATCAGTCACAAAAGTAAAAGCTTCGGGTGCGTCTCTTGTGTCCAAATCTCTAAAATCAATTTGAATTTCGAGGGCAAGTAAAATCTTCTGTCCAAAACATCCCGGCTGTGCATTCATTGGGATGTCTTTCTTCGGGTATTTTTTATCTTCAGAATTAAGGGGTGCCAAACTGAT
>JAAUYG010002466.1_pt1 | contig 11501 bp, 10 predicted proteins | sample 7278091 | NCBI WGS metagenome assembly JAAUYG01 (sample SAMN14350201, study PRJNA611818) | marine sediment metagenome | isolation source: surface marine sediment (0.6m) | place: French Polynesia: Moorea | collected 2018-08 | reverse complement strand
AGAAGGCAGGACCAGTTCATATTCTTGCCGTTTTGAATTTTGGTTTCTGAAAAAAAAACAAATGCCAAGGTATTTTGTTGGTTTCTGAAGAGTGTTTTTGCACAAATTTTGTTTCGAACACAAGGAAGTGCTTTGTTTTGTCTGTCTTTTATTGTTAATTGCATGCAGTGGGTATTTTTGCAACAACACCAGCAAAATTCAAGCCAAAAATGCAGCTCTGTTTCTCACGAGGAAAAACTTTTCAGGAGGACAGAATGATTGACAAGATTGGCAATAATTTGCAAAATTAAAGTGGAAGTGAAAAAGCCTTTACGCATTGATATTTGTGCACGAAAATGTAACGATTCCTTTGGGAACGTAACACATCACTCACATCAGGAAAGAATTTCTTAAAGTCCTGAATCAAGCAAAAATTTACAAATAGCTTTTGTGGGTTTTTTTCTGTCGGGCAAAAATGTGCCTGTGGCTTTAAAGTCCTGCAATGGATGATGACTGAGGCCACGAAATGTAAATTTGGGGTCCATCATAATCCAACGACTTTTTGCCTGCCATGGCGACAGATGGTCTGACCAGTCAGTCCGAGCGATCAAGCAGATCTCTGGTTCCCGAAGGTCTTCAAAATCAGAGGTGAACGTCAAAGCCCGTTCTCGCTGGTTGAATCCCGAATGTTTCTGGTTTTGAATATTTGCTGGGGCATTGCGAGAAAATGCAACAAACTGCAAAAGAGGAGAATTACACGGCGAGTGATATGCAGATGACGGACTCAAAAAAATCAGCTTCACCACTGTGAATGCCAGAGTCCGTCGCCAAAGCTTTTTACGGGGAACGATAACTCAACGCATATTCCACGTTGTGTCCAGGACACTCAACTAAAATGTTGCATGCAGATTAACTCTGGCAGATATCTGAGAGCAGGACAGTTTCTGCCATTGTTATAGTCTTCTTGGAGCTTGCTTCTCAGCTGATGAGGTAGACACAATGTCCATGTAGGTGATAAATTGTCGTGAAAACTGCTTTGCTTCAATCAACGGTTGACAGAATTCAGTTTGTACGTTTCTTTTTGGACGCGTGCGATGTTCAGTTGTCTTGCAAAACAGAGAGAACTGGGGTTTTGGTCAGGCTCTCTGTGGATCTCAGGTGAACGAACACCTGTTTCCCGCTTCTGATGTATATCATTTGCCTTGAAAGTCTCGGGCGCACACGTGGGCTATTTGAAGCGCATGTCGTTTGCGCCTCAACGAGACCATTTTTCCTGGGCTCCCCGAGGAATGTCTTTGCCAGATAGGAGTGCCAGATATTGCAAAAAGCATATCATGCCCCAGACATCCCATCTTATTTGATCACACCCTCTCCAGACATGCCACACACACCCTCACTCATGAGTGGCACAACTGCAGACAACGCACGACTTGCCATGGCTTGTGGTCAGACTTTGTCTGGTTTGATGGGTTAGAAGTGAGTTTCAGACGCTTGAGTTGTCCTGCTTCAAACACATATCCTCTTTTTGTTTCCTTCTTGGGTGATTTATCAGTGAGAAAGGCACTGCTGTCAGACAGTACTCCGAAGCCTGGTGGTTGGTTGACTGCACACTTACAAACTACTGGATGCATAGGGATGCATCCATTCCACAAGATTCGTTCTTCCTTATTGATTTTCCTCCAACAGCCACCATCACCACTCCGGCTCCTAAACCTGTCGCCTTGACCTCGATTCTAGCAGCTCCAAAACCCATAGCTCACAACAAATGTACATTCTGGGACTCATATGCAGAGATGGATTTGGACAAGTCAAGTCAAGCAAGAATCCAAATGTCCAAAGACAGAGGGTTTGCGATTGCATGAAGAAGTGCACAGATGTCATCTGAAGGACTAATAGGGGCTAAGTTGCTCATCCAGGGAACACTGCAGAATACTAATGGCCCGCAGCAGAATGCTAATGTCTACCACTCACGAAACTTCATCACTGAATTGCAGTGGTTTGTGCACGGAATGTAGAATGTGATTCCACTGCTTTGGTGCAAATGCTGCAGGGGTGAAGGAATCTACTGGGACACCTCATGCTTTTATCTGCAACTCCCTCAGGGCTCCAGAGGCTCCAGACTCGGCGATTGTAAGCGGCAGAAATGCTGCAACGCAAACGGGCTTCATTGGGTAAGAAATGTAGAAAAGTATGTTTTTAATCACCCTTTTAAAACAACTGTTTTAAAAAGCAAGAAATTGACACACTGTCACGTCAGCAAGCTGCATGGACCTTCAGTGGTATGGATTTGTGAAGGACATTGCTTTGCTTTAATTTTGCGTCCAAACACCTGACTCAACTTTTTCGCTGAGAGCACGTAACCACACGATTTTGTTCATTTTGGCCGTGACTACTCAACACCGAAAGAAATGCGTGACATTGGGGGAGCCAAAACAAGGAAAAGAACACTGTGTAACCATTTTCAGCAAAAGGAACACCATTGTTCTCAGGATTCAGCGAAAAGAAAGGAAAACCGCGTTTGAGGACAGGTTAAGGTGCAGGCAAGTAAGGTGTGTATCTTAATTCCAGAAATCAATACGCAGAATTTGCTTTAATTACCAGAAAATCCATAAAATCCATAAAACACAGCACCTAATTGGCACAAGCATCTTCCTCTTTTGGACCAAACTGGTTTCGATCAGGGACCTTCTTGGTGTCGTGTACACCCCAATGAAAATACACCCTTTGTGTGTCTCAGGATGGTTTTATGTTCACCACAAGGCATCATGAATTTGGTGACAAAATGATACACTGCTGTCGCCAACACCATGGTACTCAAACAGAAAGACATCTGCTGTGCATCACAACCACGAGACATTGTCAGAAGACTGCATGGCTCAGTAGACTCATGGACCAGGAGGAGTGGTCTTCCAGAACAGCCAGAAACAAAGCAAGATGAGAATCTACAGGAAGTGACAACAACCAAGAACATTCAGTGTAAGGCACAAAATGCACTGCCTTGCAATCTGCCTGTCAAAGCGCTGCCACGCTCTTCTCTCATCCGTCATTAAAAATTCAGCGTGACAGGTAAAAACCGTTCACATCGCAGATGTGACAGAGCTGTTCTCTCAGAAAAGCAATTCTGTAAAGTGCTATGGTCTGCTCACTTCCTTTCAAATCGTTGTCGAGTAACATATAGACTGGTATTGATGCTTTGTACTTCTTTCAAAATGGTTTCCATTTGTGTTTCTCCAAGAAAAGGAACTGCATGCTTCATTCAGCAGGAAGATGAAATGTGTTTGAATGTGTATATATAGGATGAGAGAACATTGTTTGCCACAATGTAACCGCAAAAAAGAGAAACACTCCTGCGGTCAAGGCGTTGCTTGAATTTGAGTTTGAGCCTTTGTTCAGTATTCTGGAGTGGTTGCACACCTGCAGCCGATCTTTTCCATCTAAAAAGGTTTCAAGGTTACTGCGGTCTTACAATGCTTCGCTGTATTGGATTACAGTGGAGTCGTGCCGAGCATTGTACACACTGTCCACAGCCATAGTACTGAGACCTGAGCCAATTCTGATCTTTTATTTATCACAAGGACAGATAATTTCATTTGAACGTCAGGCTTGGTCCTTGTCCTTCGTGTCTTTTGGGTGCAGTGTGAGGACCAAATGAGAAGCATTTGTCCTCTGCAATGAAAATTGGTTTTGGCTCAGGATCCTAAAGCAAAAAAAGACATTGCGCCAATCACTACAGGCCAGGCCAGGATGTGCGGTTCTCATTTAATTAAGATTTTTTGGACAAAACATCCTGGAAGTCCATTTGGGATGAGTCTGCAGCAGAGCCTCCGCTGAACTTTTCACTAGCTGAGCCGACAAATAACAGCTTCAAAAATAGAAGCAAGCTGCAAACAAAAGTGCAGCAAACGTTTGAAGGTACATGAAACATGTCATCTGCAGACGACCCTGGATTCAGAGACAAAAAGGCAAAGAAAAACATCTGAAAGCAAAGAATAACATCCTGGAATAACAGAGCAAACACAACCTAGATGCCAATCTGGCTCACATGGATCCTTTGAGAATGGAATCCAGGACCGTTCCAGGAAACATAACACCTGAAAAGAAAACACTCCTTTTTTGGTCCGACAACAAAAAGCAGCTTCGGCTAGGCTACTGACCGTTTCAGATTCACCTCTCTGGCTTAGGGCTAAACTCCCTTGGTCTTTGTGCCAATTGCAACACAGATTCCACCAAAAAACCTTGACCAAGCAGTGGAGAGATGGTCTCCATCAACCTGGTTTGCAGTGTGTAACACAATGGCACTCTTGTTATCTGAGAACAGGCCACACCAGACCAATGTGACATCGTCCTCTTGGATGTCAATGTCTGGCTGAAGTCCTCTTCATTGTAAAGTCCAGACGCCTTGTCGAAACCTGACCACACTGTTGTGGCCAGAATGGGTCAGCACCTGGGTGAAGCCATACTGCCAGATAACAGAAAATGCCAACTCAAAGTTTTCCAATTAGAATTTAAAGGGCCTTTTTTGCAAAATGGCAGGACTTGATTTATGAATCCACACCCTTACGAGATCAAGGAAAAGAGTGAAGGGCATAAATCTCTTCTTTACCTCATATCTGTCCATGAAGTGGATATTTTAGATTGGTCTCATTTTCCTGACAAGAGATACATAAGTTTATGAGGACGGCTCTACCAGTGTGGTGTTTGCTCATGCGTAAGTCTGAATAAGCCGCATTGTCGGATCTGCCAATGGGAGGGTCATAGTGTCGCCTCCATCATGGTTAAACTGCCACTTGGAGGCGCATTTATGGGCATTTCTTCCGTTCCGTACTTGCTGCGCAATATCCACAAAGAGGTTACTTTTCTGGTAATGTGGTTCGCATTTGGTTTTACGTTGGGCACGCAGTTTGCAAGAGACGCGGAGGTGAACCATCTGTTCTCTCTTCTTGTTCCACTGAATCATGTATGAAGCCAGAACTCTTGTTTTGATTTCCCGAAAGATTTGTGCGGATTTAAAGGAGAAGGAATAAATTCCAAACGTCATCGGCAAATTGAAACCTGCACGTGCTCTGTCATCTGTTGAAAAAGAGTGCACGTCAGTGCAAGCAGCAAGGTTTTTCTGACAGGAAAAAGCTACTTGTGACGGCAGAAGGTGGTTGCTATTCTGGACTCACTGTTTCCTCCCGGGCTTATTGATCGCAATGTTGCGGAGGACATCTGTTTGAACCTAAGCATGGTCGTTAACTTAGGTCTGTTCAGAAACTGGCTGTCCAGAAGACTAAAATTGATGACCCCTGTTCATTTAAATTCGCATCGGTCTTCAGCCGATTCCATCACCCCAGACAAAAATCCCGCAGTGTTTCGCCACCGCTTCGATCCATCGCATTGTCTCACAGGATTCTCCCAGGAATTAAGAAGAAGGGCACGCAGTTTTCGTCTTTTCCAAAACAAAAAAGAAAACAGTCTTCGAGGTTTCTGTTTTTGAGCGGAAATATCTGGGGTGTTCTGGTTTCAAACATCCGAAGAGCTTGTCATCCTGTGTCAGTGGAAATGAGACAAAATCCATTTCTTTTTGCATCGCAACAAAAGAAATAACAGAGATGTTTCAAAAAAGAAAAAAAAATATTCTTCGCTGATTGGAGTGAGTGTTCTGTTCCCCTCACTGAAATTAGTCGAATGCTTTCCTTTGAAATGCCTTTATCATGTGGAATCCTTTTGTTCTGCTGGTGTTCACCTTATGCGCCATGTAGCTCATTTTCCATGAGTTTCATGCAGAGTCTTCTTTTATCCTTGCAGACGCATGAAGCATGTCATCGATCAACGCCTCCAGTTTCCGGCGTCTCTACAAGACTGTGATACGGCGCCAACCTTCCAATGACCTGGAGTCAGGATCGCGCAAAGGTCAACAAGAGAAGGTCAAGGTCGAGGTGCACTACGCACAGGATGAAAGTACGCTGGAACGCTCCTTCGGACCGCTCATACTCAGTCTCAGGTCAGTTGCAAATCTGTATGCTTCTTACAACTGGGCCAGCCAAAGATTCTCGTTGTTTGAATGCTGCAAAATGGATAGATCCAACTGGATTGCATTTTCTGATTGCGTCGCCTGGGAGAAAAGAAATTTAGCAACCTTTTTTGCCTGGATGATGTTACATCACTGCTCTTTGGAAATCCATCGGAACAGAGGCCAATTTGGAAGTATACACTGCACTTCACTGGAAGTCACGACTATTGGTCAATGGGTGCTCTCCAGTTTCAACTCAGAAGACCCACTAAAAGCATGAGATGAATCTGAGATTCGGCGTTGACCTTTTGCTGCTGTCATTTTGCAGAGCGTTTGGTTTGGTATGGCATGTGGAAGAAACCAAGAAAATTTCGCCGACCAAGTGTCATTGTGCAATATTTCTCGTGAGTATCTGGAACAAATGCAATGTCGTTTCAAGCATAATTGGCTTGACTCTTGTTTCTTGTGTCTTGTACACAAAATGAGAATCCTGTTGTGCGCCGCTCCGCCTTGAAATCTGGCGGAACGCCCTTTTTGAACCAATGCAAGGTGAGTTGTTCTTTTTGTTATGTCTTGTGTTTTGCTTTTGCAGACATTGGTGTGGCTGAATGCGGTGCGGTTTCTGTTCGCGTTTGACACGGCGCGGGACGGTTACGCCGTGATGTTCCAGAAGCTAATTTACGGGTGCATCTCATGGCAGTACGCGATTGGACTGACCGCCTTCGTCTACTACCATTACAAACACATTCCCAACTTCATCGCCAAGTGGGAGGAGTACAAGAACAAACATGGAGGTTCGTTTTGCAACCACCACCGCTTTTATCAACAACTTGTTCCAACAATCTCCTTCACACACACTTACAAACTCAAACTGAAAGACAAATGCAAGACTGTCGGGAATAAGACCAATTCAAGTTGCGAAATCAACCTGATTGTGTTGTTTGCCTTGTCTTTCAGGCATCACGCCAGACTCGATGAAGAAGCACACCATCAATCTGATGGCCATGATGAACATCATCCTCGCCTGTTTGCTTCTCGCGGCGCTGCTCTACGTCACGTTACGGACGACGGACTGGGCGGCGTTCCAAGCCGGCGTGTTTCCGTTCCGACACGCCGAGCTGCACACCTCCCCGGGCGGATTCCCCGTGTTCCTGTACAACTTACTGCAGATCTACGTCTCGATGGCTTGGGCTCAAACTGCTATCTATACTGTGTGCTACTGCTACTTGCTCAAACGGGAATTCAAGTTTGCAAATGGTCAGTTCAAAATGGCAGCAGAGAAGAGTGCAGTGGGGAAGCACTCGATTGCATCGCCTGTTCCCGGTGGTGGTGGAGGTGGAGGAGGCGGGGGAGGAGGCAAATCCCCCACGAATCTCCTAAAGAACCCTGCAATCACTAACAACCCTTCCTCATCCAGTGAAGGAACAACCAAACTGCAGAAGCCCCCAGGGCCCACCATCATCAAAACGAGACACATTGGACTGAAACCGGAAGCGCATCGCAAGCGACACCTGGAGTTGACCCTCATGTGCTTGTTGTTAGACAACACGTTGGCCAAGTTTCTTACTGCAGTATTTATCATAGACGTTCCCATAATTACCATCAGCATCTTCTCGTGCTTCTTCACGCCCCCTAGTGAGCAGCTAACACTGTTTGGCGCCATCGTGTGTTTCGTGCACGTGGTCGTCCACCTGGTGGCTATCTCACTGGTCGCAACTTCAATGACCTCTGCTGTAAGTATTTCCCAGCAAAAGCTGTCTTCTACACAAGTCTTCCTACTTTTCGGGACTCTTGGTCATTCAGGACTTCAGATTGAACCTGGATTGCTTAAGCTGCAATCTACATACACGTGTCAGACACTGTGAAGACGTTGCTGCTTCCTGTTGTGTTTTGACTGATTCAGATACTACCTTGATGGAAGAATCCCATACCCATTCCATGGGTGTGATCCCTCATTGCACCGGTTGAACAGCTCTTGGACAAAGTTTCCGGTTTGGAAAAGACACTATTCCGCTACCAAAACATAAAACATTCTCATAGTTGTCCTGGCCTCTGTCCCTTGAAAATCCCATTTATGACATTGATAAAGTAGTTACTTATGCACGATAACAATCATTAATTTTCTGGTGCATGTATTTTCCATTCCAGGCAAACGAGCCTAAATCAGTGCTACATGGTCTCGATCTTCCCTATGCTTCTGCGCAGGAAGCGCTCACTATTCAGGTATGCAACAAGAGTGAGATAAAAATGTGCTAACTTGCCTGAAAGCACTTGGCCCTGTCTTTGTTCACAGCCTCAGCTTTTTGCGTCACAAACGAGACGGCAATGTGAGTGGACACCGACGTTTCAGAACCTACAAAGGCCCCCTGTTTGCAATTACTCGCGGTGTGCTTTGACCGCTGTTTGATAAACAATGGTTTTACTCCACAAAGGGCGAAGGCAACTGGTTGGATTAGGTTCCTGTCACGGCCTTCATCACTCATTCACTTTTCCGACTGTTTGTGAAGGTCTTCCGGGAAATAATCAATCCATAAGGCCACAAGGCTAACGAACGAATAGTCCAGCTCCGGGACGCACAAATTAACCACTTTTCAGCAAGATACATTCACACTGTCAGGTTGTAGCAGCTGGCACAAGTTTTCCCACATTGCTTTGGGGGAATGGTGAATCACGCACAAACACCCTGAGTACCAAACCTTTTTAGCACTGCCCTGCATTTCCGTTCATGGCGGCTTTCAGGCTTTTCTGTGATTGGGGAAGCTCGCAAAATCACAGAGGGGGTTCATTCACTCAAACCTTGTGACAGACAACAGGAGAAAAAGACCCAGAAAATCGGTTCAAGATCTAAACCTTGTTCTTGATGTTTTGTCCTTGTCCTCTCGTTCTCAGGTATTTTTGCAAAAGGTGACCCTGGACCACACAGGATTAACAGTATGCAATGTAATCAACATCAACAGACCACTGCTAGTCTCAGTAAGTAGGTCACCAGCACCTTCGTCGTGCGAATATTCTTGAATCTGTAGATGCAGCAAAGTCTCAATTCCCTCAAAACTTTCCTTGAATTTTCTGAATCAATTTCGTGTTTTTCCTCTGCAAGGAAACTAGATAACTCGAACATCAAAGAATTCATTTTCTCTGAATTCCCATGACGACGTCTGAAGATGAGGATCATTGTTTTCTTTTGTAGGTTCTGATCCTTATGTTTCTCTATGCCATCGTGATCGTCAGGTTCGCGCTTATGACGAGTACAACCACGTAGACAACTTCTTCCACACTCTCCTCACCCTCCCCCAAGAAGATAATCTGGGATCTCATCATCACAACTAGAGAATGTTCTTCACCTCCAGTCCACGGGGCAGCGATTGGCTGCAATGGCTCTTCTTTTCGTCGTGTTTTCCTGCGTGGACACCGTAAGTGGATTTCCAGTGCTCAGAATCCCCCATTCCACTCTTTGCTCGTGAATATGTTTTTGCTTAGTACTGGACCAAGCTATCATTCTGGAAAACCAATCACAGCGTCAATGTAAGGAAGGCCACAACGGCAGAAAAATTACCAAAAAGGGCATCATTCCACAAGTTCCACAAGGCCAAGAAGTTAGAGATTCCAGCAATATACCCAAGTTGATTGGGGAGGAAAGACATTCCGTTCCTTTGTTTTCATACCATTCCAAAGGTTCTTCGAGGAGGCTACAAAAACATGTGGCACCACAAAATATGTACCAGAATTCAACATTCCTGAAACCAAAAAGATAAGTGCAAGGAGAGTGAATCTCGCATGCAGAAGCGCGTGCATGTTCCACAGAAAATGCTGGTATTCTGTGATACAAACACTTGTACAAATGGTCACCTGACAAATGGCCAGCACCTGGCAAATGCCACAAGTGCGGATGAGCAATACATTAACATGTACGTGTGGTGTAAAGAGAAAAACTAAGAAGCTGTAGAGGAACTGCAGTTGATGTCTGGACAGACATGGCGACCACCACACAGCACCAGAATGGTGCAGTGGAATTCACAGCACCTGTGGATTCTAACGATCGGGAAACACACTTTCAGATGAAATCACATTTGGTCATCATCTTCCGAAATTCTGGAACAGTGATCATGAGAACTGGACAACAACATGGTATGTATACTCACACAAAGGAATTATTTGTATTGGGTCTTCAACAGAAAACTTTTGATGAACACATCTCCTATTGTGTCACGGCAAAAGAGAAAAACTTATTTCTCAGCAATCCAGTGACTTTTGGTGCCATTTCAATTCAAAACATTTCACACGCTCATCTCTGCAACTCAGAACCTATGCAGTCCTTGAGATTCATGAAAAGCTGCATTCTTATTCTTGTCTCTATCCTTGTGTGGGTGTTGATCAAAAACAAATCAAACCATGCAAAAGTACTGTACATTGTAATTCTTTAGAAATTGAGTAGCAATAGCAATAAGAAACAGAAAGATGATTCGAATTTGCATTCAGAGATTAGAGGAACTAGGACGGTAGAGAGAGTCAAAAGCTATGGACGTTAGTTTAGAACATTTTGAACTTTCTTCTTCTGATGTTCCAGGTGTGTAGAGTCAGAGTTGGTCCTCTGGATCTCTAGATTTACCAATTTGACATTGGATTGTCAGCAGCATTTTTTTTCTGTCTGTGTTTTTTGTCTGTCCCTGGTCTCTCCTGGATGATGTGTACCGAGAAAGAGACGTCCATTTCACCAGTGTTACTTGATCACAGACTGATTGGTTGTGATAGAAAATGTAAAATATTCTCTGCGTACTGTGTACGCAGACAAAGTTTTAACATCTGATTTTTGTTTCAACACAAATGCGGTGTTAGTGTAATCATTCAGAGCGTCATTGTTTTCTTATTTCTGTTGAACACTTTGCACAAAATGCGAAAAAAAACTTTACTCTCAACGCAGCTCAATCTAGAGAAGTGCAGATATTGTTCCACAGAACAAAAGTGCAGATGTTATTCCACTGTTCTTCCCATCTCATTTGCTATTGTTTTGTTGAATGTGAATTGTGTGTTGTTGCATTTTTATCAATGTACAAAGTGTGTACAAAGCAGGCATTGCAGTGAATTCCGTGTGTGTACACTTCTGTCACATCTTTTTGAAGATTCATAGATCTCACCCAATGGCATCCCCTGTTAACGTTCTCACGACCCGATCTTTCAGTAGGTATACTTGTATAGCCAAGGCACTGACACGTAGAAAAGAGAAAAAGGGGCCTGTTGATCTAAACCAAGGCAACCCCGCAAGACCCTTTGGAACTTCTTTATGATCAAAAACAATGATGTCCCTTGCCAGGTGAACGTCAACCCACGGGCGAGAAAGGAAGTCTGTTCACGTGAAGTCAGTTCTAAGTGCCAAAAACTAACACTCGAAAAGTCTCCAACAAAGGTTCAAACCAAAACTGGTACCAAGAGTCGCCTGCATAAACCTCGTACTTTCAGTTTCAACCAAAACTAAACTCATGGCACATCAGCCAATATCTTTTCCGCTTGCTTTCTCCCTATTTAATTCTGT
>JAAUYG010254475.1_pt1 | contig 11502 bp, 13 predicted proteins | sample 7278091 | NCBI WGS metagenome assembly JAAUYG01 (sample SAMN14350201, study PRJNA611818) | marine sediment metagenome | isolation source: surface marine sediment (0.6m) | place: French Polynesia: Moorea | collected 2018-08 | reverse complement strand
GTTTTTCGTTTTTTGGGGGGGGTTGAATTATTTTTGGGGGGTTTTGGTTTTTTGGGTCTTTTTTTGTTGGTTTTGCCCCCCAACTTTTTTGTTATTTTTGCCCCCCCCCCCCCCCCCCCCCCGGTGATTTGCAAATTTAAGTATCCGGACCCCGCTGCTGTGGGCAACTGGATTTGGACACCCATCTCCCAGTCACATGGTTTCACAATCGGAAGGCACGGATGACATCGATGACTAAGATGACAACGACCATCTACCAAAAACTTTACGAACCTTAAACCGTCGCATGCGCCATCAGAACAGGCAAGTGATCCTCTTTGTGGGTAACGCTCTTTCGCATCCCCCCACTGACTTGTCTCGTGTCAAAGTTGTTTTCTTTCCGCCAAACACAGCATCTGTCCTGCAGCCTCTGGATCAGGGGATCATCGGTGCCATGAAGCTTCATTACAGGAAACGTCTTCTGTGATCAGTGTTGCCACGTGTGGATGATGACCACATAGTGGGATCCATTTACAAGTCTGTCAGCGTGTTGGATGCCTGTCACTGGATAGCCGACTCCTTAAAGGATATCTCACCCACCACAGTAGCCAAGTGCTTTGCTAACGCAGGATTTTCTGTAGATCCAGGTGACTCGTCCGTCGATGACCCAGAAGATGATCTCTCCCTTGCACAACTGACTCATGGAATCTTTCAAGAATTGTGCAAAGACTCCCTAACCCCTAACCACCGATGAGTTCATCAACGTTAATTCAGCCATTTCAACCACAGAAACCAGCGATCCTGATGAATGGAAAAGTCAAATCCTGGATAACCTCTTCCGAAGCAGAAGTCGGGCTGAGCCAGTCTCTGACAAAATATCAACAGCGATGACGACCAGGGTACTCCCCCAGATGCCACAGATATCAGCCCACAAGAAGCACTGACACTTCTGCAGAAACTTCGAGGAGTTTGCACTCAGAACGGTCTGTCTACAAGCGTCGATGCTCTGACTAGAGTGACATCAGACATTGAATCACACAGTGTCAAATCCAAGCAACAAGAACGCCAGTCGTCCATCAAAGTTTTTTTCAATAAATTTCACATTATACATGTGTATATACATGTACATTGTATGTACATTGTATTTAATATATAGTTTAATTTTACTTTTTCATAATTATAAAGAACTTGTATATTGGGTTGTTTTCCCTTGTGGTTCTTTGTCTTAAATTATTGTCAATATATCGACACGCAACCAAAAGTCCCAATGACTGATGTGGCTCAGAATTCAGACCACCCCAGAATTAAGACCACTTTTGCCCTGACAGCAGATGGTCTTAATTCCGAGCTTCCCCTGTTTGTCTTTTGCTAAGGCCGTTATAGTTGAGAACTGTTCATGCTGTTTGGTGTTTGGTAATGAACGCGACCCGTATAGTCAATGTGTATAGTAACGCGACCCGTACAGTCAACGTGTATAGTGACTACCTTGGTCTATATACTCACGTCCGTGAAGTCATGATGTTCCTCATACTGCCCACCCACACCATAATTTGAGAACTGGAAATAAAAAATCATATAATACGATCATTTATCAGAACGAAGTAACAAATGTAAAGCAAGGGTTACTATACGAGTTTATGAATTAACTGTGGTGTGGATGAATCGGTGGCACACATGATTAATAATTCTTGAACGAGATAAAAAAAAAACGTGAATTTTAAGTCATTACTAGCTTTCCTTGACAGTGACAGCAGAAAGAGCGTCATGACGCAGTGGTCTATAAAATGGCTTTTTTCTAAACAGTCCAGCTAAGTAACTCCAAATTTGGTGCAAAGGTAATGTTTACCATTTCTCCGGACCTTTTGTTTTTCAAAATTTTTAATTTTCAAACTTTGATGACTATTTTTCATTTTCCTTAACTCCGGACCCTATAGGGTTGAAACTTTTAAAGCTTACGCCTACGGGTCTGATTTTTTTCACATTACTAGTATTTTTTGAAAAAGTTCACCGTGACAGTCCTCACAAAAAGTTCTTTATTTCCAATTTACATTTGTTTCAAATGTAGTTTCAAATAGTGTTCCTGTGATTGTCCACTCACTTATCCAATAGATTTATTAAATATAAGCTGAAGGAAGAGGCACATGGAACTTGATTAATTTGGCTGTAGCCAGTTGGACTCCCAAATTGTTTGGGTGCGGATCGATAAAACGAGGCAAGAAAGAAGTTTGCTTAATTAAGCTCATTGAGCTGAAGTAGAAATTGCGACTACAGTTAAATTATTCCTGAAATGCACAGTTTCAGACAACACATGTTGCCTGAAACTGTACGTTTAAGGAATCTTTCGCTTAAAAGTGTTGTCTATGCATCTATATGTACAATTCGAATATATAGGATCCTTGCTACTATTATTTGATTCACCTGATACAAATGGGCGTTACTGGTGAACGTCTTCATGGGTGCATGGCATACTTACTGTTAATGATTGACCAATGTCAAGAAAGGGTAAAAATCCATGGACCTATTTTTATATACCTATTGCAATATGTCGACACATATTGCCTTAGTTATACAATGATCTTATAAGGCAATGATCTTATATAAGATCACTGGTTTTAGCACCTACACTTAAGCCATACATGGGATTGCTTACGTAAACACGTCTTTAGTTAGAGCAATATAATGGGCAACTTTAACATCGAGAACCTTAGTAACACCGCACATAAGTATAAGGGCAAAAAAAATATTGGACTGTTTGCGTAAGGTGTCTAGATATAGCTGCAAGTCAAGAGCCTTGCATGCTTGGCAGCAATGCAGTATTCGCCATACGGCCCTCTTATTGGACAGAGCTGTGTAAGATAAACCTAAGATCATCGTATCGTGCAGTCAAATAGCGCATTTAACAAATTAACTGCGTCTTGGAAATGTTCTAAAATGTGAGTTTTGTGCAAACCCTCTCCTTAATTAACCATGCTTACCAACAGATCATACGCCATGAATCTGGCATCTAAAGCATGACTTATTGACTTGCTCGTTCCATAAACTAATGTGAAAAGGTAAACCCTTTGTCATCTGCACCTGTAAATCTTCTCCAGTTGTCCTTTGCCTTCGGTTGGTGACGCACAATCCAGTTATGTCAGATATCCTACGGGATATCCTCTCCACCTCTGGGGTCTCGTCAGAGATGCGTACTCTAAATGGAGAGTGATATATAGGTATTCTAACCGCTGTAGCATCTAGTTTAAAGTGCACTCCTCAAAGTATTTAAGGGGCAGATTTTCGAAACATACATTTATTAAATATATTGGAATAATCTTTCCCGATTGTAGTCGTGTTTAGTTGAATCATTTTGCCAAAAAACAGCAAAATTGTTGTACATAACCCAGAGGGGAAACACCTCCAAAACACAAGTGTATCAGAGCAATTGCGATCATGACCTTTTACTCTTTCAAACACTTTTAACAGGATAACACTGTTTGGGCCACTGGGTTGACAAACTACGCTATCTTTGCCCCCTTAAATGTTTTGGGCATTGTATTAAAACAATTGCGTGCGGTTTGACAGAAAAGGCACTCAAACATCCTATACAGCGCACTGTTTTAAATGTATAACATATATCTATGGTATATACAACACAATTTTGCTTGAACTCAAGCTCTGACAATAATTTCTCTTAAGTCCTCGTTATATTTGTAGTTGAATGTATTAACGTAAACACGTACATGCCGTAAATAAGATAATACGCCGGGGCGGGAAGACAATTTGTGAATGGTCGAAAATATATCACAATACGTCATATGAAAATACAATTCCCGGGGCTAAAGAATCGGTATGCTGGGTGATAATGCCTAGTAAAAACGAAAGATAAATGTTTATCCCCTTAATAAAGGTTTTAATATTATTTCACGTGGAATGAAATTCAATAATCTGAAAGACGCAAGTAGTAACACAGTTAAAATACTTTGTCATATAGTGTGTTTTGAAGGATTTTTATCCTGGCCAATAGGCATTTATGTCCGTTTCACGGAATTTCCCGGGTTTGATATATATTGCAAGAATAAAATTTTCTCTAATGTTCATGATTGTAGTAAAACAAAACAGGAAACTCTGCAAGATCAACTTCTCAACCTCATAAACGTATCGATTAAACATAATTTTAAAATGTGGAGTTAACATTTTAAACATAACACTCATGATTATTCTAGTGGCCCTTGGGTCTTCATTTTATGTAGGGCAAGTATCAGATTAATACATACGTGCTTCCTATCCGGAAACTAACAGCTCTTCGATTCCTTGCTCCAACCTTAGCTCGTTCCAGCTACAATAATGACAATGGAGATTGTCAAGGATCGAGACGTTCCCTAATTTTTGGTCGATGTGTGACATTTAATGCACCTGCGATATTATTTTCCAATGTTACTTTGGACCATTTGCATGCTTTGTGGGTACACTCAATGTCACACCTGATCCTTGCCTACAGAAGTATTTAAATCATGCAAAATCCTGCGTGCGCTTTTGTTTCCAAAAAGTCTCAGCCATGTCAGCTACAAAACATTCATCTACTACTGCCTTACAATATCCTGCTCACTAAACATCCAAAATTAATTTATGTGGGGTGGGCTTGCAAAATACGAATCAGCCATATAATGCAGGTTAATGGTTGTGCCCGGAAATAGATATAAGCAGTGCTTAGTACCCTTTGGAATTCTAGGTTTAATAAGCTTGCCGTTGAGGCCACGGCGTACAATCAAATGCAGTACATATATATGTCAATTAATATGTGCATTTTCTTAAGCCATCTAAAGTAGTAAGCTGTGTTTAAAAAGTGACATTCCACACAACCACACAACCGTAATTACCTTTGGTGATGCGATGGAACGCAATTTGGCAGCTTCAACGTCGCCTATGACGTCATAAAATATGGAAATTCTGGGGCTGTCATTCAGGATCTCTTCTTTGTAGAAGACAAAAGGCGAAGACTGGCTTGGCTTGTTAACGCAAACACTTTTAGCTGTTAACTGTTTCTCCTAGAAGCAAAAATAATGTCGAAGCTAGTAGTAGTAGTAGTAGTAGTAGTAGTAGTAGTAGTAGTAGTAGTAGTAGTAGTAGTAGTAGTAGTAGTAGTAGTAGTAGTAGTAGTAGTAGTAGTAGTAGCATAGTGGCGGTGGTAAAAGCAGCAGCAGCAGCAGCATTAGAACAGTTTACTATGTGTTTATTGAGTAGTAAATACATTACTGTATTTCCTCTAGGAGCCTTGACACTCTTTTCGATCACTTTTAAGATCATGCACAGAAGGCCAAGTCATAATGGCTAAGTGGCTAAGCTGAAGTAACAATTGTTAAGTTTATGTCCCAAATTTGGATGCCTCTCATTAGTGCCTTAGGCTCAATGTTAGTTTGCTCTACGGGCAGGGGTTTCGGAGTCGCCGGTAAATTCCAGATATACATGCATTAAGTGGAGAGTACATGTACGTTGTTCCATGCCATGATGGGTGATACATACGATCCTAGGCCAGTGCCGTGTTTGTTTGAACTCTGAGCTATGATGAGTTCTTTGAGCGATAACATTGACCATTAACGCCATGCCCATTCAAAACCAAGTTGAACACTGACACAACCTTCCGATGTCTTGTTTGTGTGGAATTTAAAAACTATATACGTCAGTCAAACCCAACAAACATGACTTTGAATTTGGCTGGAAGTTATAATATGTACGCAATCAAAGCCAACGAAGACATAAATCATATTTCTGGAAAAAAGTTACACCAGACGGATGTCGGTCACTCATACCCTGTCATTAGCTCTGCTAACACAGTCAGGGCTAAAAGCTACACCCACGCATCAGGTTTTTACAAGCTACGGTAAATATCACAACCCCGTTACAGCCATTACTCTATCCTATAACGCTATTACTTGATATTAATCTTAAGTCAAATCGTATTACGTGTATAAGATTCGGTAAATAATACCCCTCTTACAGCCATACACTACGCTATAACGTCATTACTTGAGAACTGATTTGATCTCAAGACATATTCTTTACTAATTTTACAAGTTACGATAAATAATACAACACCCTTACAGTCATGACTATCCTATAACATTATTACTTGATATTACTGGAAGTCATAGCATTTGTTAATATACTTCCTACATGAAATATCCGTGGTTAAGTGTGCACAATATAATTATGTAATATCAGTAACTGTTGCAATGCAATATACCTAACACCGGTACATAACCTGCATACAAAGTAACACTGTTTGTTGTTAGTTCCATTCCTTTGAGGCTATATGTAAAATTTTCACTAAAGTAAAGCTGGTATCTTTTATTTTCTTTATAGACAATATCGGATGTAGAAAAGCCACTGTCTTGTATACGCGTTTATGTATTTTCTGCGTGTATGTTTTTGTCTGTTTGTTTACTTGTTTGTGTAACCCTTACTCGGATGTTCCTGCCGCATAAAGACCTATACGCCTCATATCGTTTTCCAATGCCAGTTTTGTTATTTATAATCTCTATCGGGTATTCACTGCTGGGCTGCTGTAGACTCCTGTCATACAGTTCCTGTAGCGCCCCATCTGATACACTATCTGGGGAAATAAAAAGCGAAATATAAAAGAGGAATTCCAAGAGTGCTAACAGAAAGCATGCTTTCAACCTGCTGAGCACTACAATATTGGTCCATGGGATGACACGGTGGAGCATGCCGTAAAATGGAGGATTACATAATGTTACTATACATATAATACAAGCATTGGAAGGTTGAATGTTTTGTTGGATAAGCTTAAAAGTTAAAAGAATGCTTAAAGAAACCAAACCTGCCTACACCAAAACTACGTTGATGCCCGTTTTTGCTTAATTCATATGTAGCTATAATTGGATGCAAAGTGTCTGAGTACTTCGGGTACGAATAAAGATATATTATATAAAGGTTTATGAACATGGCAAAGGGAAATGCAAAACCTTTTGCTTTGCATATTGGAAAAGAATGGTCGATTTACACGAATAAAAAATTAATTAGCGGTATAAACTGGTATAAGGTGACGCACCGCCGGTTTTAGATAACTCCTTGGCTATCTGGTAAGCTCGCCTGTAATCTCCACTCTGGGAAATGGGAAAGAAAACAATAACTGGGCACATTATTGAGTATTAATATTCACTAATACATGTATCTATTATTTATTTAAAAGGTAAATGTGGAGTAGAATGAAATGGACATAAAGTTTCATTCCTTGCATTGCGTAAATACCCATCTATTACTACACGCACAGCTACCATTACACACATTCCATGATTATCCGACAATCAGTACACACAGCTATCATTACACACATACCATGCTATCATTACACACATACCCAGCTAACATTACACACACTGCTGGCACTATACACACATCCGGCTATCATTACACGGTTCATCCTTCGTGTAAGACGATCACGAAAACTTTTTTTCGCCGAAGGAAGCTCGGGTGCGAATCTAACTCGAGCCTTTTCCGTTAAAGAAAAGTAGCTAATGCTATGTAAGCTTTTCTTATATAGCATACGAAGCCAGCGCCTCTACTGCTTTCGCCATCGAGGCTGCTGGAATCTTCGGCCGTTTAGTCCATATTTCAGGTCTCTGCTCGCGAACCTTCAATGCAGTAAAAGGCAAGGCCGTTCCTCCTAAAGGTGAGTAATACTCATACACCATATAGTAGCGAGTTCATATGGTGTTGTCTTACAGGAAGGAATCCCATTACACACATACCCAGCTATCATTACACAAACACGCATCCAGATATGATCATTGCACACATACCCAGACATCAACATCCACATGACCTCACCTCCGCATAGATGTTGACTTCTTCCCCCTTGCTGAGCTCCAATATGTCCTCCCCTTTGCTGCCGCCATCTTTTTCAGCTTTGGTCTTGGCCAGGGCCAACCAGTCAAGGGCAGTCTTCTTCAACCCAACCTTTTTGGCAGCCAGCCCCAAGATGAACAGATCTTCTGTCCACAGAGGGTCGGCTGCTGCCCCGGCAATAATTCCTTTCTGCATAGTCTCCAGGCGCAACGAATACACGCTCTGCAGACGTGTTAAGCCCTCGTATATGCCGGCGACGTCCTGTTTCGTCACTGAGGGTACGCCGGTATCTTCCATGTTGCCCAAATAGTCTACGGTGTAAGACCCAGAGAGAACTTCCAAATCGATCAGTGTGGTAACTAATGATACATAATTTGTCCAATGAAATACGAGAAGATTTTGTGGGGATAATTTCAGTAATACTCCCATGTTTTAGTGAGGCATTTTGTGTACAGAGAATATATTAAGGTCCCGTGTATAATGGTAGAAGTTTGTGGTGAGTTCCATTAAGGAGTTAAGTTCCATTAGGCATCACATAAAATAGCTTTAAAATGTAGCTTCATGGTGGGTGGTTGACCAAGCATCATTATGATTCTGACGGTGATCAAATTTCATAAAGTAAAAATACAACCGGGGGAGAAAATGAAATACTAACCTTGGCGATTGTCCTGACTGTGCTTCTTGGCAAGTTCTATTATTTCAACCCATTCTCTGACGAAGTGAAGTTGGTTTATGGGATGCTCTATAGCTTTGACTAATTTCTCTGGGTCGTGGTCACTGTTCTCTATCCGTGATAATATTCCGGCAATATTTCTTACAATATATGGATGTGTAAAGTTAATTAAATCGAAATACATGTACATGTACATTGCAGTCAATTTTGTAAACAAGAACATCTGGGGTGCATGAGAGCAGCCTCCTGGTGGCGCACCCCGTGGCGCACCCTGGGTATCAGGTCTTGTCGGACATTTTGTTCAGACTGCCTGATAGCGAATGCTCTCACGCATTGCAGTTCTTAGACAGTGCAGTTCTTAGACTGTAAAACCATAACATTCTTTTCTAGTGGACTCTGTTTAGACTCATAGGGCAGTTTACACATGCTTTGACACTGTATGACCCCTTTAGTGTTGATGTGCTGTTAAACTTTAATATCATCATCATCATCATCATAATCATCATCATCATCAAGAAATCTTTAAGAAAACATCACTTGCAAAGTAGATAGACCTGCTTAAACTGGTGAATTCACTAGGTACATTGCTCTGAGTCTGATTAGTAAATGAATTGCTTGCGGAAGCTGGTTTAGTAAATGCATTGTTTGTAGAAGCTGCTTTACCTTTCTAATTTTTGCAGCCGCTGTCTCTCCTTTCTTAGATAATCAAGTGTATGCTTGTACATCTCCACTTCATTTCGAGCGATATCCTTCATGCGAGACACCGAGCTAAACACTTCGCCATGGACGTGCATAGAGCACAAAATACAAAACGACCACAGTTTGAAATACTCTCCTGTCGTTCGTGATACCATTTCTAGTCTGTGTTTGGTTGCTCTGCACCTAACATCTGATGCACATTATTGAAATGATACCATTCGTGATACCATTTTGTAGTCAGTATTTGGTTGTTCTGTCGTTTGAGAGTTAACACCTTATTGAAACAGCAGTTGACCAAATACGCAGATATTTTCATGCTCACCTGTAAATATCAACAACACTTACAAGTGAACAGGCATCCAAACTTCGTGGGCACAATACATTTCTCTACCATACAGCCAAATCCTATTTTTGTTTGACACACAAAGGGTCCAGTTTCACTCAAATTGAACCGCGTACATGTATACTACTATGCTACAGCTGTTTATAAAATTATACAAAATCGTGTTTCATCGTTTGAGTACTGAAAGAGCATCCTTGACAGTGACACACATTTGAGCACATTTACTTCGAATAGCTTCCCAAACGCTTTGATATACAACAAATAGGGCTCCGTGTCCCCTGCAAATGAGCATATTTGCGCATCGTGCTTAACTGCCCAATATTCTGCGCTCGGGCAGATCAGATATGTTGACAAAGTATTCCGCTGTATTTGCAAGTAATTTTTAAATCAATACTTGTGATTTGCGCACACCCTTGCGACATGTGGACAGGGATAAACGGATTAAAGTTGTATCAGAACAAAGCCATTTCAGTCGACCACACAAACATTCACTTTACCAGCTTCCCCTGTACACAAACCGATAGACTTTCATCATGTCAACAGCATCGTGCAAGAACCTGCTGCAGACTCGACATCGATCGGCATGCAATCACACCTATCTAGAGGAACAGCTGTGGATGTGCTGTGAAATAAAATTATCTTCTTTTTTTCAGTATGTGTGCAGGGTGTGATCGACTCGCTAAACTGAGCCAAGGAGCGTGAGTAGATTAGAATGAGGTAAAGGTGAAAGTGCCCCAGACCGGATTGGAACTCTCTCCCCATCTATACCTATCGATCTGCAGTTGAAGACTTGTTGCGGCTCTGCAGAGAGTGGGCCTTGGATATCAGGGATCTTACAACCACTATTTACTGCTACAGTAACCGCAGTAAAGTGCAACCGCAGTACAAGTGTTGTTTTCCAGCCAAGACATAGTCGTGAAGGAATGGTCAACCGGTCGATTGATTCAAGTACATGCAATTTAATTCGGCGTCCAACTTTCTAAAATATATACATGTATATGTAGCCTACAGAGTGAAATCTAGGAGCGGAGAAATTTTCTTAAATAATGACTAATGAATAACAATAAATAATCCCAACGGGTCCTTTTCATGCCAGGTCCATGCACAGTTTACCTCGACCTAACTTATACTAATGATCGTTTCATTGCATTGTCGTTTATTCATATTGTTATATTGTCATATCGTTGTACTGCCATATCCGTTAAGGAAATTGGTGCTCAGCAAGCGATCAAGTGACATCATAGCAAGCCCAAATTACCGAGACTTTTTCGATATCTCAAAACTATCACCTCATTGCCAAGATCTTAACACGCTGACTCGAGATTTTGAGACATCTCCATATCCCGCAAAACAACTTAATATATTGAGATGTTTTGTTATCTCGTAATCTAAAGATAAGTCAAGAACTTGAAATAAGGAACACGATATCTCGAGATATTTCATGGTATTGAGATAAGGATCTATTTGATATTCCCTGGTACTGAGAAAAGGATCTATTTGAAGAGCGAAATAAAGAATAGAGGATTGTACTTTGACTTGTATTTCTCCATCGTTTTAAGGTTTATTTATGATGCAAAGACATGGACAGTAATAGTTTACATAAATTTATCCCCAGAACAGAACAGAAGACGTATTAAGCCTTTATTAAGAAGCAAAACAAATTGGTTGATGGAAGTCTGAACCCTTAAATGTGTGATCTATTTTTCAGTTTGAAGAGAGAGAGAGAGAGAGAGAGAGAGAGAGAGAGAGAGAGAGAGAGAGAGAGACAGAATTCTTACTCAGGCCATGATTTAATCGTGTAAGGCCACCTTTGTTTGTTAAGTTGAGTTCCTTATTTTTTATTCTCATGTTTCTTAGGCCACACCAAATGAATACCTAGGTCGATGGATTCGCGCGCACCCCAATAGGGGATTGCCTTTTTTTTTATTTCTTGGAAAAAAAAATTGCCGCACCCCTTTTGAGC
>JAAUYG010220253.1_pt1 | contig 11502 bp, 7 predicted proteins | sample 7278091 | NCBI WGS metagenome assembly JAAUYG01 (sample SAMN14350201, study PRJNA611818) | marine sediment metagenome | isolation source: surface marine sediment (0.6m) | place: French Polynesia: Moorea | collected 2018-08 | reverse complement strand
TGACCACAGGCCAGCTTGGCCCTGCCCCGCTCTTCTCGGAGAGGGCCTTCGGTCTCCGCCCCCCCGCCCCCCTACCCCACCCGCCGGCCGGCCCCGCCGCGGGCCGCCCCCCCCCCCCCCAAATATTGTGTATGAGGAAAAATCATACTTTAATTCCTGTGAAGGTAAACAAACAATTTTCATGATCAGTATTACTATTTGGCAGTGAACATAATTTCTCTCAAAAACACCAATATTAATACCCCACAAACATTTCAACTTTTACAGTTACTGTAATGAAAAATGTGCATGCCTTTCTGCTGTGCTCACATTCGCTAAAGTTATATTAGTAATATTTAGTATCTGTGTAACAGTTCTCAAGGTGTTTTAGTAAGGATAGCTACCAGTTAGGCTATGTTTTCATGGGAGTATGTCATAGCATCTTTTTTGTCTAATAGGGTTGTTGCATCCAGGAAACATACATTTGAAACAAGTTGGGTTTTTTTACACAATTTCCATGTTAATTCTTGCTTGAAACTTTGGTAACTGATTAAAGGAACAAAAACAAAATTTGCTGATCAGTTTTGTGTGAGTTGCAGCTGCATCTTTACAGTATATTGTTGGTGTGGTGTGTCATTACTCTTGTACTATGCAAAGGTAAATTTGATCAAGATAATTTTGACTGCATATTTACAGGTGTCATGGAAGGGCCCGCGCCCGGTATTTCTGCACGAGCCGAGCGCCTTGAGCGCAGAGCAGGGAAACTCCAGGAATCTTCCACCCCCTACCATTAATGAACCAATGGAGGATGTATGTTAAAACTTTATATTTATCAAGATAAAAGAAATTCTTTTGCATTAATTCATACACTTTCTGTAGTATAAGATAGAATTTAAGATTGAAAAGGTAATATTGAAATTCCAGGCTCTCAGTTAACAATGCTTTACAGCTGTGAAAGATTTGAATATTTTCGTTGGGTAAATCATGTTTTGGTTGATAGGACTGATGTTTAGCTTAGCTGTCATCAGCGATGTGATGGTTTAGGACAGTTCTAATTTAGGACAGCTTAGGTCTCATCAAAGATGTTACAGTTTAGGAAAGAATGCAGTGTTGCCTATAGAATTAACTTGAGCCTATAGAATGAACTTGATCAGGTGCTGTGAACATCCATCAATTCTGTGTCTATAATTTGGTTGTCAGGTTATCCCGAGGTGTAGATAGTTTATATATCATATCCTAGATTTAAATTAGAAGATAACCAAACACGACTTACAACCAGATGTAGCTAAACCCTATAGTCGATTCCAGAGGCGTCTTCACATTAATATATGCTTCTACATCGTTAATTATGTAATATATGCATATGTGTACACCACCCTTCTAGGGCTCGACAGACCAATCACTGTCTTCTGGATCGGCACCTGATCCAGGATCCAGGTCTGGGGTCTCAGACAGTGAGCCCAGCCCCAGTGATCTCCAGGCAGGTCTCCAGAGAGTGCTCCAGGTGTTCATCACCAGTTCCACTAACGTCTTCCTCCTAGAGATTCCGGAAGCTTCACTGAGGGAATCTGAATATGGAGTGCAGCTTCACAGTCAGGTATTATGCTACAGTAGAATTAAAATCACCCCCAAAAAATAAATGAATACATAAGTTTTGTTTGACACAAGCTGAGGACTAAAATTTAGCTACAGGTGTGATAACAATTAATTTATGTAAAAGCATGCTGAAAAAAATTATAATTATACATGTTTATTCCTTACACATGGTTTACTATTTAAGTTGCATTATTCCTTTTCCTCACCCCACGATACTAAATGTGTACTTATCTATCGGATTTATGGTATATTGTCTGTTATAAAACTGTAAATTAGTCCTTTTTTGGTTGATGTCTCTTCAGGTGGAGATCTGCAAAGCCGTCCTAAATGTTTACCGTTATGTGGTTCAAAACCACTATCTGGCAAAGGCCACCTGGTGAGTGAAGATAGAAATACTGGTCTTCGTAAAACTCACAGTTAAATATTTCTCTTGTATGCCATCTCTAAATTATATTTAATTGGCATAAAATAAATTCAGCATTTAAAAACATCTCTGCAGAGTTACATGAGTAAGATTAAAATGGGCATTACATAGAAGATGGTATTTGAAAAGTATTTTAATTAATAGTGTTCCTGCAGTCACTATTGGCATTTTGCACAGGTTTAGACCCCAGTCATACAAGCACGTTGTTTTCACCAGGTATCAGCTTCTCTTGGCCTTACTGAGAATCACGTCGGGGGTTATGAGTGAAAAGCCACCAAAATACCGAGAGAAGAATCTGGGAGGAAAACTAGCTCAGCCATTGCTTCAGGTACTAGAAAAAAATGACTGGAAATTCATTACCTTATCTCAAGTGGTAAAAAAAAACACTTTTTGTACAGTTTGGTTTGGCCTAAAAAGCTTTGTTGTTGAAAGCCATCGGAACAAAGCTGAGCGCCATAACCAGAAAGGAACACAGTCATGCTGAGGGACCGCTTTTTTAAGTAGGTTCTGGTCCCGGCCGAGAGGGCTGAACAGACAAATCGGGTTCAAGGGTCAATTGTATTTGCATAAATAAGTAAAAATTATATGTATGTTTCAAAAGTAATTGACTTTGATATAGTGGAGTAGAAGTTTGTAACCACTATTTTCAAAGTAGCTAAATTTTTAAACTAATTTCATCCAAGGCATTTAGGACTCCGTTTTGTAACAAATCTGTAAATCTTTATCAATTCAGTACAGTTGTCTCCCACCAATAAGGGCACCCCTTCTGTAGTAGTCTCCCACTAATAAGGGCACCTCCAACACTGTCTGTATTAAACAGGTGGCCTTTGGTGAGAGGGAGCATCACATGGATTCACGGGTACTTGCTGCAGAGAATTTGTGTCCTGTCCAGAGGGAGGGGGGTCTTCTCTAGAGAGTGTCCTTTAACAGAGGGACCTCTGCATGCTCTGTAGCCTTGCACATAGTCAGAGGCTGAGCTTTGGCTCCTTCTACCTCTGTGAGCGTATGTAATGAATATCTGCTGAAATCATGCTGTCTTGCCTGCTTTCCAGACCTTGATTGTAACCTGGATCAAAGCCAACATCCACGTCCATGTGTCGTCGGAGTTATGGGATCACTTTCTGGCTGTGCTGTCGTCATTGACAGGGTGGGCGGAGCTTATACGGGAGTGGGCGGTAGGTAGCATACCCTTCTGGATCATGTGGCCTTGTGACAGCAAGAAAAAAAATTTTCTTTTTAAAGTTTGCTTTTGGCCAGTTTGAACTGTAGGTTAAAAAGAATGCAATCCTTAATAATAATTGTGAATGGAAGGATGTACCAGATGATGGGTGTTGAAACTTCACTGGTATCCTGATTCCAGAAAACCATGGACACTCTGACCCGGGTGTTAGCCAGGCATTTATATGATCTGGATCTCACAGATCTGCCGTTGGATCGTCTCAGTGAGCAGAAGACAAAACGACGGCGAGGGGTTAAACCACAGGCTGCCCAGGGTGAGGAAGTGTTCTGTAGATATAGATAAATAGAGGGACAAAAAAATAGTAAATGAGAAAAAGCGACAAAATTAAGGTAAATCATTACTTGAGAAAAAGCTGTAATCTTTGTTGCTTGTTTTGTACTTTTTATGTACTAGGTATGAGATCTGGTACATGTAATATACCATGAGGCTACAATGTTAAAACCCTTCTCTACTGACAATGTCTTGATGCATGATCAGTGATTATGTTGTCATTCGTGAATGATGCCTGAAGGTAACAGGTCAAAACATAAGTGCTAAACAAATCAATGTACTCTGGTGAAGGTGCCAAAAAAAGTATGTTTTGTGGCAAGTATACACTGCAAATGATCTTGGCAAATTAGCACATGCATGCCAATTGTTGACTGAATTCCCTAAGATATAATAAACTAATCATTCTCTCTTTGTGCCATTGCTAGCCTCTCCTAAAACAAGTGGTCGGCTTTCATTCAACCGAGGTTGGAGCCGACACGAAGCCTTGGAAAACCTGAGAACCAAGGGCCCGTACAACTTCAACCATCTCCTGTACAAACAGCTAACCAGCACTGAGTCTGCACCAGGGGTCATGACAGGAGCCAATGGAGGTACAGTAGCACCCCCCCCCCTTTGATAGGGAGATCCCTTCTGTCAAACAATTCTGTCCTCATTTATAGATATGTGTCCTTTGCCGAGAGGGAGCATCACATGCATTCACCATGCTTTGCTGCCAAGAATTCATATCCTTTCTAGAGGGGTGTCCTCTCTAGAGAGGAACCGCCATACGCATAAAATGATTTCAGCATAAGCGGTGAAGTTTTTTGGAATAATTGTGAAAGTAGAGAAGGTACAGTGGGAAATATTTCTGCTTCAATATTAAAGTTGTGACCTGCAGTGCTGAATTGCACGAATTGACCAGCACTGTTACAGTAATTCATGGATTCCAGAGTACATTGTAGATATACATGTACAATGGTCTCTGCATTTTAAGACCAAAATATTCAGCCAAAATATATGGTCTGAAATTAAAGGTGGTCTTAAAATGGAGGATTAATTATATTGAAAATGTAAGACTTGTATCACTGGCAGCTGGTCTTAAAATACAGGGAATTGTACAAATGGAGGGATCTTAAATCGCAGAGACCACTGTATTTGCAAACAGTATTTCGGGGGTAGCGGGTGTATGGCTGTATGCATACCTCTCTGGGGTTGCGGGACATGTGATGTCGGCAAACATTAGCGGTTTATCACATATAAAACTGGAAAGAATAAATTTCGATGTATCATGCATTCGTTGACCTGAGTGATAATTGTTGTAAATTCTGTATGAGATTTCCCTATTTGATGGTTTAAATCGCCAGATACCTTGTCTTGGCACTTTGTACATGATAAAATCGGCCCAATGCTTCAGCCTCCCCTTATCCAGCATCAGTATACATGTCTTGTGATTACACTATTAGATAAAAGGTCCTAATCCTTCCTGCGTTAACTCTCCAGCCGTTGGGAACCTTCACCCAGCAGTGTCGGGTGGCAGTCCTCAGCCAGGCAGCGCCACCACCGAAACCCCGCAACACCGGCTCATCATCCACAAACGCTCTCGCTCTGGTGAGGTATCCCCGCTGACGCAGTCCCAGACGCAGGTCGTCAGCGACAGCCTCAGTCCGGGATTGTTAGTCCGCAGCAACAGCGACAGCAGCATCATGATGGACCCGGATAAACTTGGTACCTTAGAGGGGTTACAAATTTAAATCATAATTAATGCTGACGCCAATTGATAAAATGCAGTCTATGTTGTAAAGGAAGGGAAAAGGCTTCCATACACATTATAATAGACTTATCCATGGAGTGTTTTTCCATCCATAGTGGTAGCATTTCACCATATCAATCAACTTGTACTGGTTCCCAAATCCGCTGTTTTAATGGTACAGGTGGTCAGCTATTCTGAAGTATTGCACTGATTCAGATTCAAAGCTTTTTGCTTTTAAGGGAAAAGTTATTGAAAGGTACAGATTCCACTTTCTTGTTTTCAACTAAATAAGGACTCTTCTGTCATGTAACCCTGCATTAATAGGATGAAACAAAAAGGCCTTACTAGGTGAACATACCTTTGCTGTTTCAGGCGGGTGAATGAAACTGAGGTTTCAGACATTGCTCTAGGTCTGTATTAAGGTGTGTTTCAGTCTTTCACTTTCTATGTCCTTCAAATTAAACTTTTGCTTCCAGACTTGTTGAATCCGGATGCCGACGAGCAACGAAGCCTGACAGAGGAAAGTCTGGACAGACAAGGTGAGTAGATCCTGATGAAGTGTCTGGATCTGGGATTTTGTGCTGGTTTCTGGGACTCCAGAATGTGCTTGATGAAGTGAGAAGCACAGTGGCTCTTTGTGGTCTACTAGTATCTCCCCATTTCTCTCAAAATTGAGACGAAACCCAAAAATTCATTACCCATTCCACACAAACGAAAACTATTAATACTTTCGCAAGCATGTAATAATTCAGAAATATAATTTTCAATAATTAATTACAGCATAGCGACTTCACTGTAACATTTATTTGAAGGAAGTCTACTGGATAAGAAAAACCATTACACAAAGAGCCACCTGGGGCTTCTGAACGGCTTAGGCTTGGTCAAGGGAAAGCAATGTTAAATGTTTGTTTTCATTCACAAATTGCCACCTGAGCAAGGCGAGTTGTGACCTAGGATGCTACAGGCAAAACAAATACAACGGTTGTCAGAATACAGTGGTAAAATAGCCTCAAGGTGAAATATTACACTCTATCGGTACTGTACCAGTGGCCGAAGTCTTTTCTGTCACACTCTCAGAGAATTTTAGCTTGTTGTTTATAATACAGTAAGAAATGTGAATATTCACATGCTGAGGAATTTCCAAGAGCAGCTGTTGCACAATTTTGTGCTGTCTTCGCGAGAAACTATGATGCATTTTGTATGTACCGGTAACAAATATTGAACTGATACAAAACATGTTGTGTTGACAACATGAAGGTAAAGTTCTTTTACAGATACATGGCAAATGTACCTTGGTGTTAGATGCACTAGTAAGATGAAACTTAAGCGACGTACTGGTAACGGTTGTTCTACATGCATAGCATTGTGCACCAGGCATATACCTGAGCCAGTCTATATAAATTACAAGGGCCAGTTTCTGGAAAAAGGCTTAAGTCTAGAAACAGATTTAAGTTCACTGATCTCCTTGGAAACTATCGACTTTTCTAATTTTCAAGATCGCTAGTAACCAGGGTTGGAGTTTTCAAAAATGCTTAAGTCTTAAGTTTTGACTTAAGTCACAAACCTGAGCAATATGATTGGCTGAGAGTCTGGCTTAAGTCAAAACTTATGACTTCAGTATTAAGACTTAAGACTTAAGTCGCAAACCTGAGCAATATGGTTGGTTGAGGGTCTGACTTAAGTCAAAACTTAAGACTTAAAGTTTTTTCGAGAACTCCAGGCCTGAAGAAGTTTTAAGAAACTTTCCCCCAGAACTATGTGTGGTATGAGTTGGTGGGTTTTTGCACTGTGATCTTAACAAGGCATTTGATTGTGTGTGCGCAAAGTGTCCAGCCTGACCAACCTAGACCACAGCGATATGCTCGACGCAGCAGCCCCTGTCAACCAAGACGAAGATCACGAGGAGGAAGAGGCCGATTCGCTCTGTGCAAGCTTCACCTCGGCGCACGGTGATTTTCTACGTTATCACCAAAACCCTCACAGGACCGTCCTGCGCGAGTCCATCACCAGTACGTCATACACATCCTCTGAGCTTCTTCTCTCTAGAGCTTGTCCATGTCGCACCACACTTGAAAGAGGGTTGTGTATCCCATGGGCCAGTTTCAGTTGTCAGCCACTACCGAATGAAATTCGTTTCGAAAATCACCCACAAATTTACTGATACCAAAGTCACAGGCAACAGGATAAATTATTGACTTTAAGAGGCTCTACTTGGCTGCTAAACTGGGAAGCATAAAAGTTCTGAAAATGAATTCACTTGCTACAGTATTTTGAATTCTTAGAGGATGATATCCTTAAATTATTGAGCCTGGGGCCACCTAACGGCAGTTTTTGACATTGCTATTTTTCGCTGACACTGGCCCATGGTATCTGTATACATGTACTTTCTGAATGTGTTTGGTTAAGTACACCTACTGAGATCTATCGCTTTTTTCACATGTACATTTGAAGCTTCCAAACTTCAAACTGTGTGGGATGCAAGTGTACTTGACCCACCTTATAAATAAAGGAAAACTTTCCAACCTTACTAAGGCTACTTGTGTGACTGTCACATCTTTCCTTGTGTTAATTCTGTTAGATTGCTTTGTTTGGAGACAAATTGTGTCGACTGATTTGTTTTAAGAAACCACTTCTTATGCTTTTCCTTCACCTCGTTTAGCACGTCAGGTATAAGACCACATGTGTATGCTTTCACAGGTTAATAGATGTCTTAAAGACTTGATGCTAACATTTTCTTTTCATGGTACGTGCATGTCGTATCACTGCTTGAGTAGCAAAGAGGCATGTTTGAAACTCTTGAGAACTCATTATATGTTCAATATGTTCAGTATACAGGATGTATGTGGAATCATTTATTTGTTAATGGAAATCCACGAATGCATATGCAAATGGATCGTTATGGGTGAGCTTAAAGTTATATAAAGTTGGTGATTAATTTTAAGGCATGTATCAGTGCTGTACCGGTATATAACACTTTTGACATGTATATCATGAATATGTGCTAAAAAACACTGTAAATTGTGGTTAAAAATCATGGTCTAGAAAAATGTATTCAGGACAATATGTGTGTACAGAAGTATTGTCTCTTTAATAGACCTTTTTATCACTAGTAAAGTTACTTTCTGTAACCCTACGTTCTGTTTATTTTAAGATCATCTCTGTGTGTGTATACACTTTAAGTTTGGCTTAAGTTTGGCTTGTTGCACTGCATGTTCTCAATCTCATATCACTCAAGACTGTGTGTGTCATCGCTTGTCATCTCCGTCACTACAGATAGAGCACCCATAAAACAGGCTAGGCTTGGTTATTTGTTCGTCACTATTTAAGCAGGAATACATTCCTTCAAATGTTGCATATTTAGAAATTATATGGTATACTATATAAGAAGAAGACCAAATATCGACCAAACTGTATGATGATGCGATGTTTGACATCTACAACAATTGATCATTGCATCCCGAGTTTGCGTGTTTGGATATCATGTCCATTGTAGGTTTACATGGCTAGATGTTGAGCATGTTTAGATGACTGTCCCAACATGAGATTTATTTTATTTTACCAGTCTTCCAAATATCTTTATTACCTTATTATTGCTTGCCTGACATGTTTATTGAACAGACTTTGAAATAAACCTGCAGTATTTTTTGAAAGGTAGCCAACTTATCTTATATAATGCTTATAATATTTTTTGCCAGTCTTTCATTTAGGAATTGCCAAAATAGACAGTGCAACCCTTCAACACCTCATGCCGTGTGTAAAATGTTTTCAATCTACATGTAAAAGTACATACACATTATGTGCTTCGCTGTTTGAAATTGATGATGTTTACGTCTTAAAAAAAAAAAAATTAGCACCATGGCATGCTCAAGAGATCCTTTGTTTTACCATCTCTTCAAATCAACATTAGGCAACTATTATAGTGCTCATTCGGAGCTAGACTCGGAAGAATCCTGCTCAGAAAGTGACCACCAGGACTCGCTCCAACATGTGTACCTCGAACACAGCACGCCACTCAAAGAGGAAAGTGCGGGTGTACCCGACGACACCTTAATACCTTCAGACAGCAACTTTAGTCTCGGCGACACGATCAACATCAGCATAAAACAGCCCGAGACGCTGAGAGCTGGCTCAGACAATAAAACCACCCCACAGCGAGAAACCAGCCGTATGTAAACTCGGCGCATGTTACGTTACGTTAGATGTTGTGTTTTCACAATTACATGTAGTGTACTGTGTTTGTTTTTTTTTTCGACAAGTTGTATAGATTATTAACCCCTAATTTTGCTGCTTGCTCTTTTAATCTATCAGCGTTTGACTGTCACCACTGGCATTTAACAGCTTACCCCCAAGATCTACTGAGATTGAATTTCTCTGTTTCCTGTTTTATACCTATACTAACTCCCTCCTGTACCTTGTCTTATTTTTTGGCAAGCCATGTATACTTTAGGAGTTAGTCATTGGCATAGCAGTGTTGAGGTTCATCAGGATAAAAAAACTAAGAAGTTAATGTTGCTGTTGTGTTATGTTGTATCGACACATATCTCTGGTATATAAGTGTATCTAGACATCAATTTCTCGTGAATAGATCGCATAGATATGATCTGCACAATGCATGCTGTTTTGTACATTTCGCAGTTTGTTGTTCCAACTTATGTAATATGTTTGATGTTTATAGATCTTCGTTAGTCATTGGAGGTCTTTTGTTACAGGTGTGAATGACTACCCTTTTGCTAGGTTCAATTTTAATTTTCTGTTTCGGTAGGAATGTTCTCAATTCATTGCGCCATGCCATAGTGCTTACTTGTTGGCAAGTAACACCATAACTACTAGAGTGCGTAGCTTTTGACTCTTGTTTAGCATTTCTGTTGGTCCTTTGTTTAACTTGCAGACCTAGTAACGCTCGAAACTCGGTCCCTAGCATTTCTGTATTTGTTTGTTTGTTTGTTTGTTTACTTTCAGACCAGACGACACATTCGCCTGGTGAGGGAACTCCAAAACAAAAGCCTAAATTTTTTCTGCCCGAATTTGTTATACACCCCCCTCTGGAGGACCAGAGCAGGGTCACTGATGATAGTTCAGTAACAGGAGGCTAGTTAAACCCAGTTTATTTCTATTTGTTTATTTACTTTTGTTTTCTCTGTTTGGCTGTCTGTTTTACACCTCGTCGCTTTGCTAACACATTGTGCCGGTATAGCTCCCTTTGTTGTTGCGTAATGCACATTGATTTTGGTGCATTCTCATTGCTTGCTCCAAAAAAAGCACCATCTTTTTTATATAAAAGGCCATAAATTGTACATAATCTATTTTTAAACAGCCTCACGTGGAAGGAATACAGGATTATATTAACAAAGTGATAGCAGTCTAACAAAAACTGGACCAGTCGACACTGTTTCTTTCTAAGTAGTTCGCATATTCAGATATAGGAAAGATTTACATTTCAGTTGCATGGTATTAGTATCGGTATGCTGGTAGTGGTACTAGCAATAAATCTCAATGACTAACCAGGTATCAGGATTATTAAACAGTGCTATAGTATTCAATGCAGCATACTGACTATGACAAACATACAATCTTTCGTTTAAAAAACTAAAATTAACAAATTAACTCTTATATTATGATGAGATAAGATCTACTTAAACCCATGACTGACATGATAGATTTTACCTTTAATAGTGTAAAAAAATTGGTCTTTGAGCTACATGTACTGCTAACTTAGAGATCTTTGGCAAACTCGGGTTTTATGCCACAAAAACTAACATGTACTGTCTTTGGGGACATGCTAATCAGGCATACTACACTTTGAATATGATCCATTACGGAAGAAAAAAAAAATGTTTCATTGTTGTTTGGTCACTACCGCAGGAAGTTTAAACAAAACAGAATATTCTGTTACTACCGTGGTATTATTACTTGTCACAATCAGGAACGAGATCACTTCATCTTTTGGTCATGAACCACCAATGACCTTGGGGATGTATAGCTGTATAGAATTTTGATTTTGCTCTACATTGGTATATCTATAGCCTCGCTAGAAACTGATTTTCTCCGTTATCCTTTAAAACAGGATTGACAAGGAAGTACCTAGCTATGTTTCACATTCTGGTGCTTAAAATGGGAATTATACAAATGAAACTGGAATTTCTCAAATTCAGAATCTATTATACTACTGATTCACTGACTGTGAGGTTTAAATTTGGTCAACAATAGATACTATATGGAAATGTATTAAAATACTCAGTGACTCGAAATATATTGTGTTTTGAG
>JAAUYG010213360.1_pt1 | contig 11502 bp, 11 predicted proteins | sample 7278091 | NCBI WGS metagenome assembly JAAUYG01 (sample SAMN14350201, study PRJNA611818) | marine sediment metagenome | isolation source: surface marine sediment (0.6m) | place: French Polynesia: Moorea | collected 2018-08 | reverse complement strand
TCTTGCTTCCCCAGCTCCTCATAAAAGTGAAGATATGTCCAGCTCAACTTTGAACTGTCAGTGTGCGTGATGTACATGTGTGCGCGTGATTTGCAGGCGAGTAGCCCGTACACTCGACCGTTCGCGTCTCGCGTGCACAGCAGTCCGGCTGAGAAGCCCGTCAGGTTGATCCGTCAGCCCGACGTGCTGACCCCGAGTCAGGTTAGACGTCCTCCGTCTAGGCATGGGCAGGCACATACTCAGGCTCGAGGGCCCAAGAACGTTAGATGGCAACCACAGAGAAGTCGCATGATTTTGAGTTTGTGAGACGAATCGGGTCTTGACGGGGAAGTCGCATGAAGAAAATTTTGTGGGTGGAAGGTGGATTCACCACTGGGAAAAATTGGAAACGATGTTGCATTTGTTGTTGCGAATGGATCCAGGTTGTGGAGTTACTTGGGGTGGTTTCCCCACCTTGAATAAATTTTGTTGCAGCAGAAATCGTGGTTCTTGCAGTGGAAGTTTGTGTGCAGTGTTTGTGGGGTGCAGCCCTCCCGAATCATTTCGGGGGCAAAAACTGAGAGAATGCGATTGTTGGGAAAGAGTTCTTCAGCAGATGGGATGAGATTGTTCTCTGGTTGGATATCCCAGTCCATTTGCCACGGAGGAAAGTTTGCTTGGATCTGCATGTCTACTTGATGGGAGGGACCTCAGTTGCATGCTTGAGAATGAACCCAAATACTGGTACTGGATCTTCAAACTTCTTGACAGCACAAAAATTGTGATGATCATGTGGCCTTGTATGGGGTTGCGTGGTGAGGTGGTTGTTGAGGATTACTGATTTGGGAGTTTCCTTGTTCTGGTCACATGACAGAAGTTTAGTGATTCATGGCTATGAATTTATTTCATGGATGTTTTTGAAGTGGATTAATTTTGTGCACAGGAAGACGCCATCAGAGACATCCATGTCAGAAACAATAAGCGACGCAGTTTCCACGAAGACATCGTTACAGTCCTGCCGCCCGTACAAAACAACAGTGCTGTAAGTCGTCTCGTCGTCCTGCTGAGCTGCGTCTGTGCCGACTAGTGTCACTGTCTTGTACATATTGACAGCAACGTTTGTCTCTTTCTTCTGTGTGCAAACTGTTGAAACTTCCTGTTGTAGGATCCAGTTGCATCTCAAACTTGTGGCTTCCTGGCAAACGTAATTATATATTAAACAGAGGGGTGTTCAAATGAGCTTCAAAAGTGTAGGCAATTTGATGTGCAGGCAGCCTGGTGTTTAGGTTTTGCTTTCACCTGAAATAAGGTTCCAAACGGCAAAATCAGTGTTCAGAGGGGTGGAAACTTTGCATTGGAGTGACGGTCACCATCGAAGTAGCTTGCGGACGCGTGTTTTGTCCAAGGGAAAAATACTTTGAAAAATTTATTTCGTGCTCAGGCGGAGGCTCGTCCGGCGGCTGTTCGGAGACGCTACGCCCAGGCGACCCCGGTGCGAGAACCAGAGCCCGACTATCACAACACGCTGCACCACGGCGTGCTCATTGTGAGTCCCTGTAGCCGCTTGTGAGCGATCACTCGAGAGATTCCGCCTCGGAATAACCACCCTTTTGCCAGTGACAGGAAACTGAATCTCTCACTCACAAAGTGGAGACAAGAACTTGCAGCTTCTTTTTGCGGTGTTGAACAGATCTTTTTATGATCTTCACACCTTTTGCTGACAGAATCAAGTGGTGTTTCTGTTGTAGACTGCAGAACTGGTTGTCTTGTACAAAATGAGCATTGCAGTTGTCTGTTCTCTTCTTTCAGATGAGCATTTCTCTTCACTAACGTGGCTGTACAATAACTGTTTCTGTCAATTCTTTTGTACTAATTCAGACATCTTTTCAGATCAAGGACTGCAAACTTAGTTCAATATCGTTGCGGCTTTTGAAGGGAGATTCAGCTTCGTTTAGTTCTGATGAATTCTTTGTTTTATGCTTGTGCTTGTTGTACTTGTAAAGTACTGTTCAGTGTCATTGAACTTGCCACCTTGAATGTTGTTGTTTCATGTTCAAAGTTTTTTTGCTGCGTTATACAATCAGCAAACAACAAAGGGAAGACGTGATCTTTTGTCACAGAACTTTTCGTTGTTGTTGCAGACACGGGACGTTGACCACATTGCCTTGGCTCCGACACCAGCCGGTCCTTCCTCCAATGTCTCAAGCAGTCTCAGCAACGTCATCTTCCCGCTCATAGACGAGGTAAGCTATTCTGCTGCATTCTGGTATTCATCAATCTAATCCGTGGGAAACCCGAACATGTACAACGCATTTTGCGCCAGTGTGGAGCCAGTGACAACAATTCGGGGTCCTGTTTTCTCAGACTTTGCGAAAGGGGTTTGCCAATGATGGTCCATAGCCTTCACAAATGTGTGTTCACTATCACTTGCAAATGTTAAGGAAATCAGCCTGGCAGAGGAGTAACTTTTGAGGTATTTTCCAGAAAAAGTCGAAACTTTGCGCAGGAAAAACGCGATGTTTGTGTGCGTCAAATACAGCAATACGTTTTCCCCTTCAGTTGCGAGACCGTCACGAGACGCCGATGGGGTCAGGGCACGGCGGCGACGCCATTGAGGAGCTGAAGAACGCCTTCGAGCTGGTGGAGGCGTCGTGTCCGGGCATCAGCGACGAGCTGGTCACGGAGGTCGTGATGCGGCTCGCGGGGCAGAGCCTCAGCGAGAACGAGTGTCGGAGTGCTGTCGATAGACTTAAAGGGTACAAGGCCTCTTCCTCTTCATCACACAGGGCCAGTTCATACAAAACTCAACTGTGACCCTGAATCTTGTTTGCAATAACTGACCCCGAATTCACGAGTTAAAAAGGGGGAAATTTCTTTTGTGTGTGCCACCCAGTTTATCTCTCCTCTTGCTGTCGTGTTAGTGATAAACGTTTTACCAGACAAGGAATGTTAGCCTGAAGGCCTATTCACACCGGAGACCAATTGGGAATTCGTCCCGAATTGAGCAAACGAATTCCCATTGAAATAAAAAGCAAATTCCAATACGTCTTCGGTATGAATAGGCCTCGTTCTGTGTCGTTTTAGTGGTAGGCAGTCTAGTCATTAAGTTCATTTCACTTCTTTTTCAGGAGATCATCCTAGAGGGCTGTCCTCTCCTAGACACTTAATTCAACTAAGCGCTGTGACACTTTTTCTACTGTACAGAAAATCAAACCTAAAGGAACTTGTTATCACTGATAAGTATGAGGCACACCGTGCTGGAGTACCTCTTTACTTCTCCCAAAGGAAACACAGGCAGGACTACTGCAGATTGAAACTTCGTCCGTCTGTGTGTGTACATGTGTTAGGATTGAGCCAACAGCTTCGTGATGTCATAAAGAGTTCCCCCTCCGAGAAAAGCTTCCTGTGGGCTTTGCATCTTGAGGCCGTCAAACAGAACACTAAGGGAAGAGACCGTTGTGTGCTGGTCTCCCTTGTCACTCACGGCCAGAAAAGGAAGGAATTCGGGACAGAAGCTGGTTTGACCTGACCACACAAGGAACTGTGTACAGATATTTTTGTATGACGTTTGTGTGTGATAAACAAGACCAAGGAGACAGAAGAAGAAAATGTGTCGTGTTGGATAACTGGGATTGTTCAACAAGAGCAGTGTGCTGTTCACCTGTCGGAAATTAGAAAAAAAAAAGACTTCCACTGCGATACCGACCCACGTGAATATTTTGAGCAAAAAGTGGCATTGATTTTGGACTTTGCTCATTTTACTTTTGTTCCTCCGCCATTGTTCCTTGTTGTTTGACACGAGCACTGCAGTTGAAAACAAGTTGAACTCAGAAAGAACCACTGTATCGGCACCAAAAAACTAAAACGTGCGCAATTTTTGCTGCAGGGAAAGAGTACCGGTACTCTTTTAAGTCAACGGTAGTTTTTAGTGTGTGCGTGAGAAATTGAACGCCAAAATTCAAAGATGAAACTGAGTGTTTGAACGACTGGCTCTCATTCAGTTCCAACACAGAATTGAGATCAGGAAAACCAACTTGTTTCACTGTTAACTTTGCCAGTGTCAGATTCAAACGAAACAGCTTGTGTAGTTTTACCACTTGTTCTGAAAATGAGGAGAGTTCGTGTTCGCTACACATTTGTTCAGGAAAATTTCAGTGCGCTGTGTCTTCAGGTATTTGCAAGCACATTCTTCGGTTCGAATGCCTGATGTTATTTTTCCCGGTTGGAGCCCCTTTCTTCGTGCTTTGTTTGAAACTGAAGTGGAAAATGTGAAGCAAATTTGTGTCATGTGGCTAGCTCTTGTAACGGAGGTTGAAGGTAACTTTGAACTTGTCTGTGATGAAGAAAAGGTGATTGCAACATATTCCGCTAGTTTTGAATTTTGGCAGGATCTAAGATGTTGTGTGTACATTTTCGTCAGTGTGTTGTATTCCCTGTCCAAGTTCACAGAAAAGTCCGCGTTCACTTTCTTCGCGAGATTTGCAAATGCATTCAATGTACAAAACATTCAAAAGCAGTTTCGCCACACTTTGTTGCAGAATTTTGACCGTTGTTCGAAATTTGTCTTTTTGGAAGTTCAAAGCAGTTTTTAAGTGCAGTGCTTTGCAGATCTTGTTTCCGCGTTGCATTCCAAGTGTACATCATGATGTTTTCATTCTTTTGGATTTTTCAAAGATTTCCTACAATGTCGTTTAAATGTGAACAAAAGTCGAGCGTGCGGACCTTTTTTTTTTTCTTTGAGGTCCTACTTGCCTTGACAATGCTACAGCTACATTTAACAGCACGGTGCACATATCACACGCACTTCTGCGTTTCATCTCGTGACGTCAGTTCTGCGTTGAGAAATGTGAGGAATTTCTTGCACTTTGTATGACAGTTGCTCCTGTTTCGTGCGCAAGAGGAGAGCAAAAAAAAAAAAAAGAACAAGTTGTCTGAAATTCTTTGTTCAAAATATTTTTGTCTTGTCAACTGTCGTTTGCTCATTGAGGATTTGCGTTCGTGTGCTGTTGTTGCGAGTGTGGACGTCTTTTTTTTTCTGTGAAATTTTGCGAAAATCTTTTGTTGGATGCAGGTGTGACAAGCATTTTCACACATTGCCCGTCTTGAATGTCATTGTGATGATAGACTTCACCTCAACACGCATTCACACAAGCCTACTACCTCAGTCCTACCCCCAGTACAAGAAATTAACAAAAAGTAAAAAAAAAAAAAAAAAAAAAAAAACGACCAAAGGATTCAAATATTCAGAATGTGAAGACCATTTTGAAGCACAGAAAAAATCTTTAGAAGTTTTGGCACACAACAATGATACAACAGATAGCTTTAATCACCAATCAGAAAAAAACTCGGTGAACTGAACGGCTTTGTAGATTTGCCCGTGTTTTTGTCTTCACTTTTGTTTTTCTTCTGGGATATGTATCCGCCATCACGTTTTGCCAAAGTGACCACATTATTTCAGCTTTTGTTGAAAGACTGGCACGCTGGTTCCAGCCTTCAGAATCATTCACTTTCGACAACACCAGTACTTGATCTTTGTACAGTCCGTTGAGTTCTTTTTTATGTCTAACGTGGTTGATCCGTGTGTGCAGTTTTTATGTAAAAAGTTGGTACGGTCTTCTCTGGTCGAAAATTGTTTGTGTAGAAAGATCATTTAATTATTGTTGCATTTGTTGTGACATTGATCCACGAACAGATTTGCTCTCTTTTTCTGGAAAGCCAATTTGTTCCAGAAACATTCGCGTCTGTAAATAGGCTTGAGATCACTCCTTTCAAAGCACAACATCAAAACATATATTCAGTTGATTGTTGAACTTTTTTTTCTTTTTGTTGGTAATTCAGTTGGATCACAGTTACGGTGCATACTCCCAATGCTAATGACCTGCAAATATCAGTCATCCACAACAGCGCTGTTTGATTTTCCCAGTCTGTGGCACAGATGCGCTTGACAGGCCTATCACATTGCAGGTTACATTCCCTCTTCTCCTTGTGACCTGCGGTGCACTGGTGCGGCAGACGAGTGCAAATCGAATCCGGACAAAAACTAGGAAACACAGCAGGGCAGCACGAGCTTGTAACATGAAACCATTGTTTTATCTGCCTCGCCTGTGTATTCAATAATTACACAAATTACCTGAATATTTTTCTTGTAACAAGTTGGAAGATTTATTAAAAAATATGTAAATAAACAAATGTTTTGCTCTTTGTTCCTTTTCACGTGAAACGAATTTGGTCCGCAAAAAGAAACGAACAGGAACAAGAACATCCGAATAATTCTGCGCTTGTGTTCCGAAGAAGACCAGGATTAGCAACAAGCAGTTTGACAGCAACCTTGCCCAACTCAGTGTTGTTCGGTGAGAGTCACTGAACAAACAAAGAGGTTTTGATTTTCAATTTTTACCCTGAATTCTACAAGGGTGCTTGCAGTCTTTGAAAACCAGTCATCAAAACTCATCGTCCGAGTTAGAATCCCATTCGCAGGTCTCAACGGCGGTACCAGCCCCAGCCCCTTCAAAGTCCACCTCCACATCATACACAAAACCCTCGTCTCCGATCTGCTTCCTGTTCTTGTTGAAAGACTCGTCCATGATAGCTTTCTTCCTCTTCAATGTCTCATCGTCAACTTTGTTGAGATCTTCCTCGGGATCCATAGCAGTCAACTTTGCGTTCATCTGGAGACTGTTCTCCAACGTGACACCATTCATTTTGTCCCGAATTAAGCAAATCAGTTTCTCTAGCTGAGGCAATGGAAGATGCTCCAAGTATTTTTTGTGCCGTGGGTTGCCTTTCAGTTCCTCTGCTACTCGCGGGACACCCGATCGTTTGGTGAAGTTGCGCAGTGGCATTGTGCGTCGGTGCAGCTTGCCGTTCTGGTTGATGTAGGTTACAACGATGGCTGGTGGTTCGAAGCGCACACCACATTTCTTCAGGGTGATTTTCTCCGACATGATCTGCACCCCTGGCCATGAAAACGAAAAGATGTGTATTTGTAAATCCGCAAGCTTGGCGCAGTTGGTTAACGACAAGGACAGGCAGGTGGCTTTTTTGATCATGTGTCGCAGCGGGTGTCACCGGGGAGAGGGTTCTGGGCAGCAGTGCAGTGCGAGGGGGTGATTCCTCTGCAACAATGACAATGATGATGCCAACATTGCTGTCTGTCTGAAACGCACCCACAGTGCGATACTGCTGCAGGAGTTTCTGGCGACTCAGAACGGATGGGATTAGATCTAGAGGGAGGCTTGTCTTGACCGGAGAGGACTTGAGTTGAATAGATGTTTTCTGACCAACGACACGATAAATCTGGACTGAGACCTTTGTTGAAACAGGATAAGAGATCAAGGTTTGAACGTGGAAGAGGCGACTTTAGATTGTCCTCCGGATCTAGATCTAATTTCTGCAGACGCACATGCGTTGTACTGTGCTCACAAATTGATATATAGATCTCTACCTTACTTTTGTAAATTTTTGGTGTTCGTTCTCAAGCAAACCTTTTCCCTGCGTCTACATTTTGAGAAAATGCTGCAGTTCCAAAGCGTCCTTGACTTCCTTGCCTGGTTTTTGTCCAATTCAACATTCTTAGTCAAAAATTATTCATGCTTTGTACCGCCTGACAATTATTGACTTGCAAAAATGAATGTATTTTCTGGGAAAATAACGAAAAAATGACGAATATTTTGCAACAACATGGCTGTCCAATATGTACTCAGTAAAAAATTAGCAAAATTATTCAGGAGCCATTGTGCAATCACAAATTGGCTGCGCAAATGTGTAGAGTTACAAAGCGTTAGCTTAACAGAGAATAAGCTCTAAACTTTCTCAGTCCGTTGGCTGTGGCCGCCTAGATTTCGTTCAATAAAATTTAAAAACAAACATAATTTACGTTTTGCTGACAATTGCTTAGGCCTATATTAGATCTACTCCACAAAATGATGTATCAATGAGACAAATGTGAAAAAGAGTCTTGCACCATGTCATATCAAGGCGTTTTAAATTTCCAGGAAAATTTTGCAAAAAAAAAAAAAAATAAAATAAAATAATAATAATAATATTTCCGGTGTTACAGAACGAACTGTAGTCTCGATGTTCATGCACCAGATAAAGCTTAGGCCGTTTTTGCCCGCCATTAAAAGTCGGGGGGAAAAAAAAGGTTGAAAATTTTCAAATGTAAATCATCGTTTAAGTACGCACTTCATCAAAGTAGAAGCAAATGCAAGGTAAGTATACCTTTTTGTAGGATTTATTTACAGACCTGATGCTGCGAAAAAAAAGTCAGAGCTGAGTGAGGTTGAGTTTTCTGCGCCCGAGACACGGCCTCCACTGAGGTGGTGAATTGAACAGGACTCGATTCTCTGACACTGGAGAGGATTGAGCAGACTTGCAAGCCTGAGGGTCGTGACAAGAGACTATAAAGTCTAAATTTAGACCAATTTTAAATTTCTCCAATTGCTGTCTATGAACTTTTATCCTCACGAATCAAATCCACCGCTTTGTTTCTAGATGTGTAGCAGTCACTGGCCCATGTTGCTCGACCTGTCTCGAGATGAGTGCAAGCGGATTTTACGTCGACTGGAGCTGGATGCTTATGCGTCTCTCATCTCAGCTTTTCGAGCTCAAGGAGACCTGACAAAGGACAAGAAAAAGCTGCTGAATGACCTGCAAGCATCACTTAGGTATTGCACGTTAGGAATACCCAGTTTGCTCAATAAAGAAAATGAGTTCCTTGCAAATTTGTTTTGGCTTAGGCTGATCTTTTGGCAAACTTTCTACACCCAGCGTACACACGACTCTTGCGCAAAAAAAAAAAAAAAAAAAAAAAAAAATTAATTTAATTAAATAACAAATAAAGAAAAAATGTTTCTCCTCTTTTTCCATGCAGTATATCGACAGAAAGGCACAGAGCTGAAGTTCGCCGTGCAACCAATGACGAGAAACTGACAACAATAGCCGACAGTGTTTGTGGTCCTGATGTCAGTTCTGAGTGGCAGATCGAGGGCCGGAGGCTGGTGCCGTTAATGCCTCGATTGGTGCCTCAGACAGCGTTCACGCTAACCGCAAACAATGCCGCAAATGTGCAAGCAGAGAAAAACGCAACACTGCCACCGCCTTCTTTCACAGGAAACAAAGAATGTAAGTTGGTGCGTTAAAGAAGTGTTAGATGTGGAGAGGACAGCCGAGCAGTTGCAAGATCCATTTCAGGATGCCACCGTAGCTTACTTTGCAAGAAAAGCCTTTGTTGCACATTGCAGTGGCAGCAAGCACAGGAGCAATGTCAACCCCAACAGCAGGCAGTGCAAAGAGCGGTCGACCTTCCAGCCCAGGATCCAATGTTGTTGTGCTGCCAAATGGAATGCAGATCCACATCAAAGGTACACAGCACTTGTCTCTGGACTCTCAGTTCTGATCAAGTTCGCATCATTTTGCCGGTGGGAAATTTTGTGTCAATTTTCATGAGTAGTCATCAGAAAAAAAACATGTTGAACGCATTTTAGGGGTTCGAGACATTCTCGGTTTGTGTTTTGGAACAGATATTGAGGAATGTTGTCGTTTGTTGTTTACCTGCGTTCTTGTTGAATTTTCGTTCGCATTCTCGTTCCCCGACATTCTGGTGTTGACCAGACAGCCACCTGCAGCAACAACAGCATATCACCCCAAAATTCAAATCACCAAAACTGCTCGCTCAAGATTCACCACACATGTTTTGTTTTTTAGGAGGCTACAATGCGGAAGACGAAGACATTCAGGCCAAAGTGAAGCGTCGCCGAAGCAGCTCAATCTGTGAAAGTATCGTCGTCTCAAAGGCAGCTCCGATCGTTGGTGGTTTGTACTGCATAAACATTTGATGTCGGAACGAAACTACTGGTATACCTTGTCGTGATTCAAATTTCTTGTTTCGTTTCGTCAAATTACACCTGTGAAAGCTTCACAACCATTGTTTGCGGTACACTGCAGGTACACCTCAGACGGCCAAGGTGATCACAGCGACAAGTCATACACCGTCTGTTATAGGTGTGTCTGGTCACTCCGGTGCGTCACCCATGAAAATCAGCTTCACCAAATCACCAGCGAAAACTCACACCACCATCACTCCCTCTCAACAGAAGGTAAAACGTTTTGTTTGTTTGGTGAAAGTTTGGAGAAAAAATAGAATGCTTGGTGATTTTGTCTTGTGCGGCGTCAGAAAGCATCTTGGGGTGGAACTGACAGACAAACATCGCATTGTCACATTTTAAGCTGCGCTTTGCGGTAGTACCGCACGCACGATTAGAAGAAGAACGTCTCGTTTTCAAATTGACACAAAAACGACTTTGAGGGAGACCAAAGATTGCCGCCTGTTGCAGAATATTGTTCATTTGGGCGAAGACAATTTTTATTTTGGGCAGGTCATTCTGGTATCTGGGTCTGGGCACACATCCAGCGGGCAGGCAATAGTGCAGCGCTCAGTGGCTGTGCCTATGATGCGTGGAGCCAGTTCTACGTACAGCACCAGCGGCGGGAGTTCAGTGCCCGTGACCCCGACACACCCCGGCAAAGCGTCCATCGTCGTGCCCTCCTCCCTCAGTCTACAGGGCGCAACCAGTTCAGCCTCAACAGCCAATGGGAACCTGGGAAACATCGTCACTGTCGCCACCAGTACCACCGCTTCAACTGGTGAGTCACCTTTCATTTTTGCAACACTGAACAACACGTTCACTGAAGAGTGTGAAGTACATGGAAGAGAAAAAAGATATGCATGTTCTGTGAATCTAAATTCTTTGCATGAATTTACTTGTGCAGTTTGTGCTTTCTGTTGAGAAACAAAACCTGAATTTATGATCTTCTATGTGCACGAAACTCGTTGGTTTGTCAATTTCTGGTTCCCTGCGCACTTGCTTTTGTAGTTGTCATCCCGTGGTGCTTTCTCATTTCAGTCAGCTCAGTTGGAGGAACCGCGATCCTTGCCAGCAGCTTGAACCAAGCCAAAACGCGACCCAAAACAATCGCCGCCAGGCCTAAACTTCCTGTGCGTAATTTCTCTTTTGGGAAAAATTTAATTGTGTGAAAATCAAATTTGAAAATGTTGGGCAAATGAGGTTGCACAAAATAAATAATTCATTTTGCCTGTCTCGTTCACAGGGTCAGCGCTCCGGTATTGTGATCCCAGTTGGCAGCAGCAATCCAGTGCATCCGAGTCCATCCAATGTGCATCAAAATATCCAGATCAAACCCGTATCTAAGCCAACAATACACATCAAGCAAGAAGGGGGTACGTTTACATTTGGCGTTTTTCCCCCCGCACAGTGTTCAAGACAGAATTCTCCGAGCTTAACTTGCAGATGTTATCTCCTATGTGCCGGTAGGTCGTGACAGTTTGAACGTTGCTGTTTCAGGCATGAAGATCATAACGCAGGGCGTGCCGTCCACCACCAGTAAGATTCTGCCCAAACCCGTGCTGTCCGGTGCAGGAGGCACGTCTCCTGTCGTCGTCATGACCACTTCATCCATCGCGTCAGTAGCTGGAAAACCTGGTCAGTGTTTTTTTTCCCAACC
>JAAUYG010009320.1_pt1 | contig 11504 bp, 7 predicted proteins | sample 7278091 | NCBI WGS metagenome assembly JAAUYG01 (sample SAMN14350201, study PRJNA611818) | marine sediment metagenome | isolation source: surface marine sediment (0.6m) | place: French Polynesia: Moorea | collected 2018-08 | reverse complement strand
GACAACCACAGATATCCAGTAGACAAAACAGGGAGTACCTTGTTCAGTATTGAGGAACATTTCACTGTCGTGTAGAACCGTCACAGAGCAAATTGTTGTACTGTGTGCACTGATACCAGATTACCATGGTAACCGTGAGTAGAAGCTTGCCTGTGTACACACCTAAATACTGTGGTCACAAAACGTGACTAAGCAGTACAACTGATAGCACTGCTGGGCGGGGTGTCTTGTAACACACGTCTGTGTGTCTGTGTGTCTATTAACAAAAAGCTCAAAGATTATTTTTAAGTCGTCAACTTAATTTCCAATTAGTGAGCGAGTGAGTGAATTGCTTTATTTAACGTCATTTCTTAATAGCCAGGGTCTTATGAGCGACAGACCGGGGGCCGGGCAATGAGACGAAGGATGGAAGAAAGGACCCCAGACATGAATACACCGGGTTTCGAACCTGGGACCTAGTGGTCTGACGTCGAGTGTTCTACCGCTCGACCAAGCGCACCGTGCTTAATTTTCCAGTAACAAGGAGAGATAGACAAGTAGCTACTATTAATCTGTATCCCTGTTTGTCCGTATATCTGATAACAAAATATCTCTAGATCTTGGACAGTCTCTTTCAAATTATCACGTTTTACAAGCACAAGACAGCGCGGTGTCAACGCACTACATGTACGTGTTACATCACTACTTGTATAATCAATCAAATTAATCAATTAATTAATCAATTTCATTTTCGTGGGAGTATTCCCTCTGACCAAGTGATAAAATGAATGACACCCCCAGGCATCCCTCCGGGAAAAGAGTGGAGACCTGGGGAGGGGGTTGATATATTGGCCCAATGATGACAGATAGTCGGGGAATTTTCAAATAACTATAACAGCCAAACGGTGGGAGCTAGAAATATGGTTGTTATTATAATCTAATGGGATATGATATATGTGGAGACAATATTAAAGTTGACCTTGAGTGGCTTTGAAAGATTAAAGTCATTCAGATTTGGAATATTAAAGTTGACCTTGAGTGGCTTTGAAAGGTCAAAGTCATTCAGATTTGGCCTGTATCTCGTAAAGGAACAGTTAGGCCATGTTACCATTAAACAATAATAGGAAGCCCTATAAGTTCAATTCCATCATCAGACTTGAATTTGAGTTATCTTTAAAGGTTAAAGTCAAGGTCAATTACATTTTAAAGATTTGTATTGCGTAAAGGAGTTATGACATATGTTACTATTAAACACTTTCAGGAAAGCATGTACGGGAAGTCCAACGACACCATTATATTTGACCTTTATATTTAAATAGAAAGGCCAATGTCAAGGTCACTCAGATTTTGAAGGCTTACATCTCATAAAGATCCAAGTCCGGCCATATGTTACTATTAAACACTAATAGATAATCACATAAGAGGAGTCAAAATGCAGCATTAAATTTGACCTTGGATGGCCTTGAAGGTCAAATTCAAGGTTACCTTTATATATGCCCCTATTTCTAACAAAGGAGTAGTTTCGGGGCATATATATATTTCTATTTGCATTAACAGGAACCACATATGGTGCGGCACCCTACTATTTTGTGTCGGGTGGGGTTTTCCATTGTCAAAGCGGTCTTTCTTGTATTTTTTTTTTTTTTTTTTTTTTTGGCTTTCTGATCTAAGCTGCAAGTTTGCTTCCTAGAAAAGCCGCGGGCCGGTGAAATACGCAGTGAGTGGGCTGTTGTAACAGATTCCCATCCCGGGCCGTCAGTACAGAAGTCCGCACTCTCCTAGGACTTGGATTTCATAATGAGGGATACAGGGAGGGCGGGGGGGGGGGGGTAAGGATTTTGCCATTAAAATCATGCGAATATGACGTATGAAATAGCAGTTTATACATGTACTCAGGTCTTGGCAACTTCTACTGGGGATCCACTATCAGCTACGTGGGACATAGTATATCCAATATAGGGCATTCTCCACGTAATACATGCACCTCCTACGTGGGACATATCTCCGACTTAATACTTATTACCACATTCGTGGGACTTAGCATGTAGTGTCCCGTAGAAGGACCTTATGATTGCTAAGCTGTTTTTAACACTTTTTAACAATTTCCATGTTCTGATATGTCATTAAATTATGGTTCACAACTAATAACACGGTAATTCTATTCTAATGCATTTTTGGTATGGATTTGGTGTTTCTAAACTTGTGATCAAGCTGGGGTCATTGCTTAGCTGTGTGCCAGCGTAGGAAGGCCTCGGCCATTGTTTCTGTTACATACAGAGTTACTTATACTGTCTTCACAGACCCGTTTTCTTAAATCTTATCAGATAGGTGCTTAAATGCCCATACAAAAGGTGTCAAAAACAAAACCATGAAGCCACATTTACAGTGTCAGATTCCTCTTAAGACCACTGTAAAAGTTTACAGCTACATGTAATCGATCAGTCATGTGTAATTATGCTCCCACGGCCTCTCAATGCAACAGCTGGATTACTTTATCAGTTTATTAATTTATGTACGGTGGTAGTGAGCTGATAGGATCTTAATGATGTGAGGACAGCTAGCAATTTACTAGAAACTGTCCAGTAGGATTCGGTACGCTAGGAAGAAATCAAAGATCGAAAAGAACGTAAATTTTAAACGAGTTCCAAATATTTTAATACAGTAACCACAGATAATATATAACCTCGCTAGGTAACGTGGGAAGATAGTCATCCCAATCATGAAAAACTGCACATACTACTAAATGTAAAACCTCGTGCAGAAAGGTAGATGGAGTGAAGCGGTTAAAGTAATTACGAATTATATTAAGTCAGTGTTTACGGCAAGACGACTGTTGGTAGGCTGAGTGAGCTCAAATGGTGGGGGGCGGGGAAGTAGCTAATTTGCTTTGTGTCATTATATTATTATACTTATATTGTGTTATTTTGTGTGAGTGTATGTGAATATTGGTAAGACTTTTGTTATGCCAGTAAAGATATTGGTAAGACTTTTGTTATGCCAATAAAGATATTGGTAAGACTTTGTTATGCCAATAAAGATATTGCATTTGTATTGAATCATTCTGGCACTCGGATACCACTGCTCGTAACATCGCCAAAAGCATCCCATTACAGCGTCCCACCATGCCGTTGGAACGCTGGAATAGGATATGGAGTAGATTGCGTCTTGGCGATATGAAGTAGATTGCAGAACCCTTGAGGTTTGCCTGTAGTGGCATAACCTGAACGACATAAAAACTTCAAAACATTGCTCACAGTCGTGTTATATTACATTTATTTTCTGAAAAATAATACTGATTCTCCGATGTTGTATATGCTATGTTTGTTTTTTTTTCTGTATAAAATTTTATTTATTTTACAACAAGCCCAAAGGCATTTTAATGTTCACCTCACATACATACACATGGAGCAAGGCGGCGACGCTGAAAAATAATAAACAGTACAAGAAATAATAATAACTGTTCACACATAATAATAGTAATTGTTCACAAACATGCCATGTATGCGGGTATGGTTGTTAAACCACCCTACAACGTGTGGAACAGTAGGGAGGTATTTACAAATTGTCACGGAGCCAAGTCTGAAACAAATCATTGTACCAGTGATTCTCTATAAATACCGGTATATACACGCAAGATCATTGGTAGGATTGTTCTCTTATTCCAAACGTTGATCATCAACTAAATACATACATGTACATAAAACACGATACACAATGCCATTCATTGATTTATGCGTACTATTATGAACGGCTTTTTCTATCCGTTGTAGACTAGACCAGCAGAATACAATAAAACTTTGTTAACGTGTGTACAAAGTTTTGACGCATAAACCGTAGCAAGCAGTACGGCTTCCCGACAGTGATAACCACATGAAAGGAGGGAGACGGGGGAGAAATTAGAGGAGACGAAATGGCTGCCAATGACGTCATGCGGGTGTGCTTACATCTTTTTTTTTAAAGTACGCAAGATATAATAAGAACTGTTACCTGCATCCGCACCATATACTCGTATAAAACGTTTAAAATAATCTAGCGTCAATGCATTTTTAGAATTATCACCAAGTAAATCCCATAATTTATAATTTAACATCGTTTAATCGTAGCGAGTAAAGCCTGTCTGTTGTTTTGAACAGTCACTGTAGTGGTTCTACAGGTTTCGGTTTATCCCTATCGCACATTTTATATATATTTTTATTTTTTATTTTATTTTATTTATTCAACCTCCACATGGTGGAGAAGATTTACAGATAGCATTTCACACACACACAATACATACAAATTCATTAAAAGAGTATCAAAGTGCAGTTGTTAGAAGATGGACTAGCAGGTGCTCCTCAGAGTATGGCTTAATAAAATTCTCAGATAAAAGTAGCGCCCTTAAAAAGTCTACATGTCCACCTTGGCCAGAGAAACATTTCCTATTGGGCTGGGTAATCATAAGTTCTATTTGAGAATATCCATACCTCACAATTTTCTCCAGTAAAGAGCCCGGTACAAGAGTCCCATTTAAAAGATATATAAAGACACAGCGTATACATATCTGAGCGTAGACATATAGCGTATACATTTACTGAAGCAAGTAAGCATTCGTGACAACAGTCACTTTACATTTCTACACTATCCTACACTATCCTGTGTTATAATCTAATATAATGTAATTTACAATGAATTAAATTATTGGAATGTATTTTATGTCTAATATTGATGGAATGTGTTTATAATGATCATTCAGTCTCATTGTAGATATTCATCTCGCTTTCGTGTCGGTAAATAGCCTTTTGGCTAATGTTTTATGTTCTAATTTTACTTACTTATTTACTTTTACTTACCGACTAAAGTAAGTAAAACACTCTGACAACTATGCCCTTGTCCCAAGCCCGATAAATATTTGGATGACAGGATTTGCAAAAAATCAATAATCAAAAAATCAATAATCTGATCTAGTACAACACGTTCAAACAATTTCAGCCAACACGGAAGGACACTAACAGGCCTGTAATTCCTTTTTCCAACTTGTCATCCATTTCTTATACAACCACCCCTTCACCATATTCCAACGCATCTCGAAATATGTTCGAATATGCTGATTTGTTTATCAAAATCTTATTGGCTTTGAAAATACGCTTCCACATATATATTTTTAAAAAATGTACGAGGAATGTTATCTCAACCATTGGTCGTTTTAATTTGTCTTTAATAACTTACATGTAGATGTCTTTGTAACAGTTCAACTGTTTTAGTCAGTTACAGAGGTGGAATTATAACACATGTAAACAATGCCAACTTGTAAACAAATAGCAAACACTAAATGCTGTCAGACATATTTGAACCACAATCAAAGTTTCGTGAACACCACAATTGTGTAATAGGGACGTTTTTAGCCATTCAATGCAGTACTGGCACGACTTATAACTTATGGATACATGTGCGAACAAATATGAAGTATGGGGTCACGACGTTGTTTGTGGGAAATCTGTCTCAGTTTGTCTGCCATTCTAACAACATGCTAATGTGCAAACAATATATATATAAATACTCAATTGTTTCAAGCCTATTACAGTGACTAGACATAAATGTAATCCCGTTTGCACAAATTGGTGCGGATAGGGTTTGTGTGCTTTCCCTTTTCAAGCTACTTCAAGGTTCACGCCAGCCTCGTCGTTACACTGTTACTAAAAAAAACACATGCACAGAATGAAAAATGTTATTACAAACAGACATTTTTTTTCACTTTTACTCGTTTATTTCTTTATAATTTTGTTTCTAATGTTCAGCTGTTCCTAGACACCTTTACCCCAACTTGCCACTAGTCACTCTGATCGTCTGCTAGGTCTGCTCTTCGTTCTTTGAATAGAGAAGGTTTTGTCTCTCAAAAAATATGCCAAATGTTCCCTATGTGACCCCGAGAACAGTTCACAAGTTATGGGCTTGTTAATTGGCGTATATGGAGATAACGTATATATATATTTTACCCAATATCCGAGTGTTTAAGGCTGATTGTAATATCCAGTAATACACCAATACACGCCTAATACTAGTCTAAATATCCACATATACACGGCAGTAGAAGTTCGTTTCGTCACAGAATGCCCTGACGGTATGTATACAGTTACACCGTGTAGATGCCTTTCCAGTTTCAAGCATTTCTTGCGCTGAAGTTTCAGACATCCCACACAAGGCTCCAAGCATTGATTGTGAGTAAATTGCACAAAAGGCGCCAAGGATTCATTGTGAGTACATTCGACAAAGGGCTCGAAGCATTGATTGTGAGTACATTCCACACAGTGCTCAAGCATTCACTATGAGTACATTCCATACAAGGCTCCAAGCATTCATTGTGAGTACATTCCACAAAAGGCTCCAAATATGCATTCTGTGTACATTCCACACCATGCCCCAAGCATTAATTGTAAGTACCGTGACTACTTCTACATATCGAACAAAATTGCGTGTTTGGTATAAGATTTACAATCATAAATAGCATCGTTACCTGACATAATAATTTAAGAGTTTAATAATTCAACATTTTAATGTCAACAAGACGATGGCACAATATGTACTTTTTACCGACACGAAGATGGACAATCAATGTTTATAAAGAGCTTTGAAACGAAATGCGGAGCGACTATGTGATAGTGAACATTATATGTATAGCTATGTCTTGTATAAAACAATTTCGGAATAAATCTGCTCATATACATCTCGGTTATACCCATAACTAAATACTGTTCAAGAGACTAAAACATCCTTATACTTTTCCTGACACATTCCATTGCCATCCTTATACTTTTTCAGACACATTCCATTGACATCCTTATACTCTTCCTGACACATTCCATTGACACCCTTATACTTTTCCTGACACATTCCATTGACATCTTTATACTCTTCCTGACACATTCCATTGACACCCTTAAACTTTTCCTGACACATTCCATTGACATCCTTATACTTTTCCTGATGCATTCCATAAATTGCTAACATTATATGGCGTCGAATGGTTTAGTAATATACCTGTATTATGCTCCTCGGAGGTGGGGGTATATAATAAATATAATCTAAACACTTCTGCAACAATACTGTATAAATGTACAAGTCATTAGAAACGGCTATGTTAACGGTGATCATCATCGACATTAAAATGCCCCAAACCAGACAATGTGAGGTGTAGAATCTGCAGAGATCATTGTATTTACCTATTTCAATTTGACTGATGCGTCACTGCCAGCAAGGGTTCGTCACAGCGTCATGGTTGATGTTCTTCAGAATCACACTGGAGTCATCACAGCAGCTATCTTCGTCACTCTGGGAGATTCCGATCTCCTCATGATGTAACAGAGGCCGATTGGGGTAATCCGCGCACACGCCGGAATCGATAAATGGAGCATCGGTTGGGTGCATCCTGAGGCCCTCGACACTGGAGTAGGGGGACGTTATGATCGGGACAGGCTCTACTGGGCATGCGTCTGAAAGAGAATGCGAAGTAATAGAACGGGCATGCACAGCGGATTCTCCATCATGTTGGGACTACAGCTGAGATTGGTATGTTCATAACTAATTGAAAAGGAGACATGATATAAATACTACAATATGCCCTTTTATAAACTTCCCAATTCAGACACAGTTTAAGGAGAGAAAGAGTGAAAATTATTTTCTTAAGCTGAAGCTTTTCCAACCTCGCCTTTAACAGAAATTAAAAGAAGAGTTACCATACATATGTATCATATTTATTATTTCAAGTGTGTGCTATTTCCAGTACTATGTGGCACATGTCACTTCAATATAAGAGTTCAAAAGAATATGTGTATCTGTTTGTAAATCGGCCTGGAACTCAGAAACCGCTGGTCGTAGAGCAAAACGGCTGCAATTTTAATGAAGATCTATGAAAAATAAACATTTCAGTTGGGTGACCTTTGGGCCAAGCGGAGTGCGGAGTAGCGGCGGGACATTATAAGAGGCGATGATGACGCAGGGTCAAGCAAAGAAAAGAGTGAAAGACGATATGGATTCAGAGGGTGAAAAATATTAATAATGATGACTGCCTCAACATAAATATAAACATAAATAAGCGCCACATCTTTTACTATTAACAAAAATTTACTTTTCGGCAAACGGTCAATAGGCTAAACGTGCACAACCGCATTAGTTTCCTTGTCTCAGTCAAATGTTATAAACTTCACTTTCCCAGACATTAGTACACAGCATTTCGCGCCACCAAATACTAACATGAATAATTGGTTTCATTCTGATGCCAAATTACCCTACCCCTGGTGACTTTTAGGCAGTCTGAGTCACTTCATGAAGCTTCGACCAATCATCTCGGGTTACATATAAATAACTATGACAAAGAAGCCACATAGTCACCCTCTCTGTCCCATTAGCACACCCAGGCCATCACCACCCAGTGCACAATCATGCTGCGCATCCTGCTCATCGCCACTTATATAGGACTATCACTTCAATGTCAGTCCTATTTATTTATCCGTGGATTGCTTTACCAGGATCTTCATACAATAATAAGTTTCCGGGTAAGGCTTGGCCAAATACACAACAATGCTCAAACTATATGTCCTCACGATAGGAGATATCCCGGCAAACTAACCCAATAACATTTTCCATAACTCACTGGTCTATTATTCAGAGTCAACAAGTCAAACCGCTGCCACAACCTGTTATACATAACATTAATTTGGTCCTAATAAGTACAGACCTTATCAGATTAGATGGGAAGACACCCAGGACGGAAGAAATTATCCTGGGCTTTTCGCATAATAGCGGCACGCGGTCTTTGCACCACTTCACGTTTACATACTGACGCATGAGGCCAAAACCCGCCTACTTACATAGAACCTCACCAGGTCTGTTGTATGACACTCTTAACAACGGTCGCTAAGCCTTTTAGCGGTCATATTTGCAACCTTAGATCATTAACCAGTTTGACCAGAAGTAGTTATATGTGCTAGTTTAAATTTGCGGAAGGTAATTTGGCAGTGTTACATCATGAATATTCTGGGGTTTGTTTCGAAAGTGGAACTACCATCGGCCACTATGCGCAATTTGACAATGTAGCTAATCGCCGCAGACCTCCCGCGTTGTTTCCGGTCTCCTGGAGACCTTTTCCCGCCAATCGGTTTAAAATGGTCTTTACTGCAAGCAGCATAATACTCAGTGTCTTGATGATGGACGATACTTTATACTTATGTATGTACATGTACCTACCATTTGTGTGGCACACGTTATCTTCGCATGCCGGGGGTGGGCGCCCATCATAGATGCCACTATCGTCGGACAAGCAGCCCTGCTTTGCAGGAGATTCCGAACCCTTCTCGGATGGACAGATTCCGGGCATACGCTTCCTCCCTGAAAAGTTTTAGAAGTTGGACTAAAGCATCATGCATTTGTTTCGACCTCCCAGGACTGGGAGCAGTTTTCGCGTTCTTTCGCGCATCCTCGGGACATTTTACAGCCAAGGAACCAGTATGCTCAAGAAGAAGAAGAAGAAGAAGAAGAAAATAAGAAAAAGAAGAAGAAGAAGAAAAGAAGAAGAAACAAAACCCCGAAGCTATAGCCACTGAAATTACATATTCGGTGTTTAATAGCACCACTAGCACCATAACTACTGATAAGGTCTTGACGACTACGTCCCACTAAGACCAAGAAATTGGCACTAACGTTACTTAATACGTTCGATTCCATAACCGTAATTATGATGCGGAAATCTAGAACGATTGCACTTTGACTTTTGAAATAACCCCCCCACACCCCAACCCCACACCCCAAGGGGATTACCACAAAAATATCTGGCAATTATTCAATGTCCGGCTATTATTTAATTTTCAGTTAATTTCCGAAAGTACAATTTCCACGAAAAGTAATATTATTCAATATAAACCGTTGGACCTAAACCACTTTCTTTTTTCCAAATAACTGATGTACAATATTTCCATTATTATGCGCCAGACATTTTTTCGAGAATGCACTGTACACACCCGATGCCTTGCGTAGAGAAACGGCGGCCACAACAACAGCGGTTCCTCCTACACATGCTACAACAAACAGGATCTGGACAGACCATGTCAGCAGAGGACCGGAGTCTGTGGCTGGAGAACAGAGTCAGTGTATACTATATAAGCTAGACGTTACCAAAATCCAAAACACCAAAAGCATTCAATACAGAACGTACATATATTTGCATGCTTGCTTCTATTTGCTTGTGGACGTTCTCTGATTGCTCACTCGTCATTGTTAGCTCTGCTTGACAATGTCAGCAGAGCTCATGAAATCGAAATTTGTCCTTTGCCCGTCGCCCGTTGACTTGATTATCTGTGAACTTGTTGTATGGACTTCTTTCAAAATTTGATTGCTGGTTGTCTTGGGGCATATTATGCCAGGACTTCTTTTTTTAATTTTTGGAAAGAAATCATTTTCCAACTTTTCACTATATGGATTTCCCTTTTCGGTTAGCATGGCACGCATCTAAGAGAAAATGTCAAGATGTCACTCCTTCTACAAATCGCAGTTGAAAGTTTTGCTTCTCCTGAATTTACTTCGCAATGGTACTCACAAAACTACGTTTGGGATTTTCCAAATTGAATTTTTTTGCCACATCGAGAAACCCAAACTCTCATCCATTTGGAAAACGAGCGATTTCGCAGCGAAAGTGGGTGAATTTTAGGACTCATTATTTCTATGTATATGGGTAACTTTGACCTTGTGTCGTTCAAGGTCATTTTGACGTCATTCAGCATATTGTTTTTTTTTTAAATACGATTTTCAAACTTTATTTCTTCTACGGATCACAACCGAAATTTACCAAACGTCCCGAATTATCTTCTCAATAGTCTTCACAAAAGTGCATTTGGGATTAGTGAAATTTTGAAAATAGTCTTGAGCATGTTATTTTTCGTTTTGGATAACATGTGACCAAATAGAAGTGAAAATTCCAAAACGCCAGTCCTACAAATCGCAGCCAAACGTTTTAAACTTCGTCCTGATTTATCTTCTCAATGGTCCTCACAGAAGTGGATTTGTTTTGTTTTTTAATTTTGGAAGTCTTAAGCATTTTTTTTTTTTTCGTTTTCATTAACATGCGACCAAATGGGAGCGAAAGTTCCAAAACACTACTCCTCCTACAAATCTCAACCAAACGTTTTGCCAGTTGGCCTGATCCCCCCCCCCCCCCACACACACACACACGTCGATGGTCCTCACTAAACTATGTTTGGGATTTTTGAATTTTTAAATCTCCGATGTTTTATGATTTTTTTTATTAATTTAAATTTCAAATGCAGTACCATATAATGAAACCCAAGACCTTAATTATCTGGAAAAGGAGCGGCCATAGACCGAAAGTGAGTGGCATTCGAGACCGGGTGTATTAGTCGAACATATATGGGGTAACTTTGACCTAATAGCGTTGAATATTAATTTCGTGTCAATCGGTGCACTTGCGATTTTTCCGAAAATACCATTTTCAACGCGATGCAGATAAACTTTTTAAAGATATTCTTTTTGACAGTCAATGG
>JAAUYG010185448.1_pt1 | contig 11505 bp, 9 predicted proteins | sample 7278091 | NCBI WGS metagenome assembly JAAUYG01 (sample SAMN14350201, study PRJNA611818) | marine sediment metagenome | isolation source: surface marine sediment (0.6m) | place: French Polynesia: Moorea | collected 2018-08 | reverse complement strand
TCAGTTACATATGATTTTTTTTTTTTGAAATTTAAAAGTGATCTGCTGGTCCAATGCTGATACATCGAGGCTACCTTTTATAGATTGCATTATTTAGGTCAGTTGCTTGGATCCCACTGTCTCTTTACCTGTGTCCCTGATTATGTTACAGTAGCCACCCTGCAGCGTCACAATACCCCTGAATGACTCTACTGAAATGTTGATAAAATGAAACTGTGTTAAAGCGTGCCAAGCCATGCTGCTCTTATTTCCAATGTAGCATTTAAAACAAAACCCTTCCCATGGCTTTTCCTTTAAAAAGTCAGCTTAGTGCGGAGTCTGTGCACTTGTGCTTAAACGATTATTTTAATGTGTATATATTAAGATTAGATTAAGTTCTGTATTGATCCCTAAACGGTCGGTTGCATCCAATCATGCATTTTACGCTTAAATAACGGTATAAAATACACTAGAATTATACACTGTTCATCCTATCTATACATTGACGCGATATGGGCTACCAATTACTGCTGCGATAAATTATTTTATGCAATAGTAACCTACCAGATGATCTTAAGCACTGCGGTTCTGTTAATACCTTTAAATTTATGTATAAAAGATTGTTAGTAACTTCCATTGAAATAGTATCTTGTTGTAAATGTATCATGATTTTAAGTATTTTTAAGTATTTAACTGGACGCCAAGGTAGACTACATGTCACTAGAATTGGCTTACCCAGTATAAATATATTGGTAAATAAAATAATATAAATAAATAAATAAATCTTCCAGGTAATTTTCCAAATCCAACTATACGCATATAAAATCCTTAGATGGCTGGGACTCACTGTTGCAGCTTTACAACATTACTTACAATCGCTATGCATCGGTATAGAAACCTCTTCTACTGTTGCTCCTTTCTGCGAAAGCTTTGCCGCCGCATCTCTCACTATCTGTTCCACTTCTGGATCACACTCTTCGAAGCCTTCCTTCAGTAGCCCTATCTTTATGCCAGTCAGGTCCCCTCTAAGCTACAGGTAGTAATGCAGATACATGCAATGCATACGTGAGACCGTGAATCAAAATAGACATTTTCGAACAAGAACACTGCTACATTGAAATGTACTGAAGTTACCACGTTTAAGTAATCACCAAGACCTAGGCCTACAAGACACGGTCACCTACGTGGTCAGTATAGGCTGGGACCTCAAACTCTCCCCTGGTCTGACGTGGATCCAGACCTACGTCATATGCGGCCATCACCTGGAATGCATATTTTTATCTAAATAACTCTTTAACACATATGCATCATGTACATACTGCAAAGATTAATGTGGTATTACATCAAATCTCTGTAAATCGCATCACAAATGATCACATGAACATGTCTCCAGTGATCTGCCGAAATATAAATGTACTGTACAACATTTTTCCCTGCAAGAGGACCGAGGACCTGTACGTTCTGATTGACGGCAGCAGGTACCATGGGTACAGTGTACGGCAACTACAACTGTTCCATGCATCATACCAATTTTGAGGCACTGGGTGAAACAAAACGATATTCGCCACTACAAGATCTCGACCTACGATAAACATGTACCTTTTCCAAGTTGCAGGTCATTTTGAGACAAGTGCACCTAATGACCCTAAATAATCTTGAACCCTAATAACATGATCATTATGTGTTTTTAATGTCACTGAGTCCACATTTCACCCCACTTAGCTCTACGAAAGACCCCCTTTTCAAGTTACAGGCCATTTGAAGATACGTGCAAGTACACTACAAGGTCAAAGGCACTCCATATTGTGAAAAGTATTGCAGTGCTTCACATTTCAGTCCAGTTTCGCTCTACGACTAACCGTATTCGAGTTATAGACCATTTTCAGGTAATTCTATCAGAAGACACCAGAATGATCGTGAACACTATAAGGTGAAATATACACCCAAGTGGATGTATAACTTGTGTCGCCCAGTCCCAAATTTCAGTCAGTGTCTCTCTACAAAACCAGCACGACCAGCCGATTTTGGTTGAGATAAGACCACCGAATGACACTAAAAGTCAAATATCTTTAAATAATTTACAGATCGCGAAGCAATCTTATGGTCAGTACTTCCCCATTACTGTACTATTTATGACCACGAAGCTTGGCTAAAATCAGATGAAAGGTGTAAATAAAATCGATCGAATTGAAACTCTCGTAAAAAATATACAAAAACAATTGGAGATGTGTTTGAAAAGTGGCTTTACAAAATTAGGCTTTAATAATCCACTTGACGTTTCCTAACAATACACCGTTTACGGACCGACGACGAAGGCTGACGACGCACGACGGATGGCGGTATTACGACACTGCTATGGTGCCACAGTCAATCACAGCTAAAATGAAACACTGTGTTTTAGACACTTTATTAACACCAATGATACTCTATAAACTGTGTGAAGGAGCGCCTGGCAAGCAAGTGAATGATGAAATAGATTGAGATTTGGTAGGAGTGAGTGAGTGAATTGATTTATTTAACATCACTTCTTAACAGTCAGGGTTGTCTTAAATATGAGCGACGAACCCGGCGCCGAGCAATGAGAGGAAGGATACAAGGGCCCCAGACATGAATACACCGGGTTTCGAACCCGGGACCCAGTGGTCTGAAGTCGAGTGTTCTACCGCTCGACCAAGCACACTACGTAGATTTGATTGGAACTGTACTAGTTTTGAGTTTGGTATTGTCAGGTAGTTGCAGTATCTATAAGTGTCTCCTCTGTGTCTCACCTCTAGCATGAGGGCACATTCCCCCACTGTCCGGGCCATGGGACCAAGATGGTCCAGAGGGGCTGTCAAGGATGGAACCCCTGTATACGGCACCAGGCCGTACGTGGGTTTATGCCCCACTATACCGCAGCAGGAAGCTGGCAGGCGTATGGAGCCACCTTGGTCCGTTCCAACAGCAAGATCTACTTCACCCAGTGACACCTAGAATACATATACTTCTCTGCAATTACGTTTACATGAACACGGTGAACAAGACAACAAAGGTTGTAACACATGAACATCCGAGATTGAACAGCAGCAATATCACCAAAAAATTGATTGAATTTCTCTTGCAAAATGTTAGATGGATAAAAAGCAGTCTTTCCTTTGGCGACTACATGTACCTTTCATCTGAAGTGCTTAAAGTGTTTACGCTTTAGTGTTTTCATGTTTAGCCAAGCACATAATATGGCAGAAAAACTTGCCATGTGATTGACATTTAGTGAAGGCTAGGCGAGACAGGTAACAGGCCCGTAACCATATGCAAGAAAAAATAAAAATATACTGTTGATATTCACTGTTACCAGATGGAACAAGTAAAGTATTAAAGTGCATTCCGCAGCGGCGGATTAGTCAACACCATAATAAGGCTATAAGAGCCGGGGCAAGTAACCTATGCACTACACATAATGTTCAGCCGAACTTTCATGAAGAAAGAACATGATTGGCAAAAGGGCACCGTATGACCAAGCTGTAGTTTGGCGACCGAATAAAAACGACTATTCATGTTGCGATTTTGTGGCGTCAAATACTGTCTGTCAGGTCGATTTATATGGGGTGCCAAAGTTCAATTTAATGCCTATTTTCTGATATTAAAAATATTTTCTAATATTAGAAATTCATTTTCTAATTAAAAAAATAATTTTTTAATATTAAAATCATTATCTAATATTAGAAATTGATTTTCTAATATTAGAAAAGATTGTATTTTCTAATATTAGAAACTCGACCTGTATTTTCTAATATTATAAATTGAATTTCCAATATTAGAAAATGAATTTCTAATATTAGAAAATGATTTTTAATATTAGAAAATAGGGATTAAATCCCACTTTGGCACCCCATAGATTTAGATACCAGAACAGCGGAGCCGCTGCTCGACCCTCCAGCCGACCTCTCCTTGTCGTATGGGTTCATCACAGGGCCGTACACAGCGGTGTTACTCTGGCCAGAGGCACAGAGATCCTCACAGACGGCCTTACCCGCAATATGAGCCCCTGGAAAAAAAGAAACAGTGCAGAAACCAAACACCAAAATGTCTTTGAACGCCATATTTGTGCAGGGGTGGGGGCCCAAGCTTAAAGGTGGGTTTGAACCTCTCAAGATTATATCACAGACCGCAATACATATTACTCTGTTCTATGTACTTTAAATTTATAATTTAAGTATATATAGTGTATTGGCCTAAAACTTGTACAGTAACAGCCTTAATGGCTTTATCAGATGGCCACTAACTGTACTTGATTGTATTTTATAATTATTCTATTTATGTTGAAAATGTACAGTTTGGAAATAAACTACTACTACTGCAAATTGGATTCGGTGGTGTATGCAGGTATATGCGGGTGTAGGTGTGGTGAGTTAATTTGGACCGAACGATCTACGTCCAACAGGTTTGGGGCGCCAAGCTTTGAAGCGCAAACCTCCCAGTTTCTACATCTTTGGTGTAACGCGGTAGGGGATCGAACCCCAGCCTGGCGCACCCCCAGGGGACGCTCAAACCACTAGGCTACAGGGGCGGCCCCGATATTTGTGCAGGCGAATGGCCTGTGTACGAAAGCTCTTTTAACTGTTATAATTCCGAATCCCCACATAGCCCAGATTAGCCATAGCCCAGATTAGCACAAGAAATGTTTCTGCATCTTACAACCTGAAAATCTCCCTATACTTTACGACCGAGGAGATTGTGCAACATATAGCTATACTGCATGATGGCCTTTGTTAATACAGACATGTAGCCGCAGCAGGAATCCACATGATATATATGTTTACGCAATTCTTGACTGCGTTACGACGGTTCTAGAACAGTGCTATGCCACAAAGGCATGAAAACAAAGACCTTCGAAGGTATATAAGCTGCTGGTCTTTGATGAAAAAAAAAACATATCGAAGAATGGTCGTGTCAAAATGATCTTTTCGTGTTTGAAATACCACTAAATATCAATGTAACGAAGTAGTAGGTATAGAATAATAGAATTATCGCATTTGTTCAGCGATTTAATATTTGTGTATATGTACGAACAGCTGCATCACGGACTCACAAGTTCGGCCGACATGTCCATCTGTTAGCGCATACACAAAATAAAACGATTGAACTCGTGTGATAAGCCATGAGTATGACCAATTGGAGTCAAGCACCCCAAGTAAATAGAATCACATTTTAGTAGGTGGTATAAACCACAGTTTTTAAACTGGGTCTGGAACGCATATATAGGCTTACAGGCTGTTGCATGTTTAGTAGCTGAGACATGCGAGAATACTTTGGATGCTTCTTGCCTTGCCTTACATGAGCCAAATAAATGCGTGTGACACATATGTCAACGCATATATTTAAGGATTGCTTGATATCTGAAGAATAATATACTTTAGTGATTTCAATTATGTTGTGTCTGTCGCTTCTCAAAATTGAATCCAACAGAACCTTAAGAAAATATAATAATTCGAACTTAAAACCTGCATCAAGGAGTCTGGTCACGACTATGGCATCATAATCCGGAACGTATCCCTCCAGGACTCTGGATCCGTTCATCATGGGGACCCCAGCCACAGGGATACAGTCTTTGATGGCCACAGTCTTGCCAAGTAGTTTCCCCGACTTGGCTCCTGGGATGTCAGTCTTGTAATACCTGGGTATTATATAGAAGGGTGCCCAAGTATATGCAAACTTTATTAAGCATACAATAAGCCTTGTCTGTGGTTTTCTAATTTATACAATTCTAAATAGCCACCAGGGGACCGATTTTCGCCTTTTATATGCCATTACATGGACAGGAAGTGTAGACTAGTAACCTTCTCACGCAAACCCATTGCATGTAAATGGACATTCAGCATGATCAGTAGCACTGGAGTTCCCAAGATCAACTTAGGTAATACGCAATGTGCCCCTTACAAAAATGCCTAGTGATATATATATGAAGGATATTGCTTTATACGTTATTTAGATGTGGGTACAATACCATGCATTATGAGTGTTCTCCTCTGTTGAAGGTCTGTAGCCGGGGGTACGGGGGTACTTCACCGGGAGTTTGGGTTCCACATATTTGTCCAGTACGGGCAACGTCTTGTCCAGGATTTTATTCACCAGGGCTGAAGTGGATAGGACAAGGAGAGAATTTACTCAGGATCTCATTAAAACGTTTCCAGAAATTGGCCCCGCGAAGCTAACCTTACGAGCAAAAGACAGAATAGAACCCTAAGTATTTATAACACCGTCCCAGGGTTATTTAAGGGATGTTATCAATGACGTGTGTCTAGTGACCTGTTCCAGATACACATGCATTTATTTATTGAAGTTTGCCTTTTTTCTGGAACTGCATGTTTCAATAATTGCTTGATCCAAAGGCAATGTGAATAAATGAATGCTCTATACAGCCAATCGTGAAATTTTACATTGATTGAAAAGTAGATGGTGGCAGTGAGCTTTGGCCACCGCCATGTATAGATGACGAGCATCTTTTGAATATGCAAATCATGATAGGCTCAGATCAGCCACACCAATCAATGGCAGATTACATTTCGAACAATACGTCGGGGCAAACTCTGTAGTGCTTCTATTCATTGGAATAAGAGCTGAATCTGTATCTGGTTGGGGTTTTTTGTCGCATTACGGCTTAGTGTAAATCTTATTCCAACAGCAGCTGGCTGGCCAAATATACACCGTTGCTAATTTGAGAAAATCAGTATATCCAACTGATTGTTACTTAAAGTTTCACACAAAGTGAAGAGAGGCTTACTTCGCGGAAAGTTATAATGAAATGATTATTAAAAATGTTACTGATTAAAGTATGTAATAGCACTCAGCACATTTAATAGCAGCCATATTTTGAAAGTCTCTGCAAGGCAGTAAACGTTCTGGTAATAGCTGTATAAGAAGACTTTGGTTGTGATTTTTGTTTTTGTATTTTTATGAGTGCATGAAAATTAGGCCAAGCATATTTCTAACGCGAGATATGTATGTACCAGATTAACTTCTGTGCACACTTGCCTTTGCATTTTGGAACAAAAAATTTGAAAGGCTGTCTTGGCCAGTGGATTTCCACATTGCTTGTGTTACCTGCTCCATGTGCTGAATATAATTTCTTGCTTCAGCACAGTCGTGTAATTTAATTAAATTGTTCAATAACTTTCAGGTATACCCCAATCCCAATTCTAACAGCAGGTGTAACGTGCATATGACAATATCATTAAGAATATTGCCTTGTTTACTGCTACAGCACGTTTAGTGAGACATTTCAAGACGCAATCATCACTGGCATATATAGCAGTAATAGTGCTAGTAATCCTTAACCTCACAAAACGGCTCTACCCTAAACCGATGCCACAACAATTACACGGTAAGTTAGTGTTATAAGATTAACGGTAGGGACTATTCTACATTGCCAAATTCAACATCTGTTTTCAGAGTGACATGCTGTTGTATGTTGTTGCGATCTGGGCAGGAGTTCACGTACAATTCTTAGCAATGTTTAAGTAATATTTAAGTAAAAACTGGCCGAATTACTTAGCGTAATACTTTAAATAATAATGTCACTAATTTGTATAGCGCAATTTTATGTATGCACATTTCTATGCTTACTTTGTGAACTCCACTTAAGAAAAATTCTTAGCTACGTAATTAGACCGCTGCTGAGAATTTTATAATTACTTAGCTAAGAAATGTACGTGAACTCCGGCCCTGGACACAAGGTTCACTTTGTATTTGACTGCTATGTTCAATATACCAAATCAATACAATAATGTAAGCTAGCCTATCAGACTTCAAAGATAATCATCGCTTCCGCGAAAGCCCGCAGAAGCTACAAGCTTTGATAACGCTGCAATTCCCCACAGCTAACACCAACACTTATTGACCTACTGTAAACGACCAGTCATGTGTAGATAGCCCATACACCATATATACTATATGATCTACAGTACCATCAATTTTGTTGGTTTCCTGTTAGCATCAGTCTCACGTACCTTGATACTGATCCAGACTCTCGTCCTCCAAGTCATATCCCAGGTCTCTGGCAATATCACCAAGTCGTTGTCTGCTCGGTTTTTGTACGTTCGGGGGCTTATACATAGCGACCTCTGGCTGGCCGTGTAACTGTGCACTCGGTCACCCCCTGCGACTCGCTAAATCTATATGGTTGCACTGCTTTAACCAGGTTATAGAGACTTGTCCAGTTTATCGATCGGGCGTGCGCAAAAGCTTGCTTGGTCGTGATATACATCCCACTAGTGTTTAAAATATACTTACTGAATAACTTCACCTTGCTCTGTATTATTACATGATAAATATATTGGTACTGTCGGTAAATCACCTGTTGTGAAGATATCCTTTGTTCCTGAACAAGACAATGAGACGAAAAAATAGTTTAATACAAAATTTACACCCCGAGTAGTGATTACAACATGTACAGGTTTTCACCAATTTTCATTAATAGTGATATACAGTCCCTAATATAAGTACATGCACGGATGGGCAGGTAATGCTAGTACAATAGCGTTGATATGTCCAGAAGAATGGACAATTCTAGAATGTCGCGTGGTATCCAAGTGCGTTTTAATCCCGGATCTTCTGATTCCAGTATAAAAAGGACTCCAACCAATCTTCAATCGCAAGAGTTAGTTTTTGTGTGGTATTGTGACATATATGGCAACTTACATGTAAACTACCCATTACAATGACAAAGTCCAATCAAGCCTCGCCAATGCCCTATAAATGTAGAACATAAGCCTATTTGACAGTTACTGTAGCGCTTTCCATGTTTCTTTGTCATATACGGAAGTGCAGAGATAACATCGGTTTCTAGCAGGGTAGTCGATAGTCGCCATACATTTTCCACTGTGTCAGGAATTAGATGCAAATGTATGTCGATGATATCAAAGATACTGCCCGACATATGTTTGATAATTGAGTGTATCTTCTCTCTTACCGTGTTGTACAGGGGGTGTACACGCGGTAAAAGAAACACGGGTGTGACATGCCAGGTCAGAAGATAGCCATCCTCTGTGAGAAACTGAGACGTAGCGACAGGTCCATTGTATCGTAGACTGCTGTATCTCGGAGAATTGTAGCCAGCATGCTCCAGCCCTCCATCAGATGGGCATGAATTACATAATATCTCATAGTAGGTATTAGCAAATTTACCATGGAGTTCGCGTGGTACAATTTTCAACTTTTTGTCTGCCCAAAAGATACAAAAAAGCAACCACATCTATCCTCATACTCTTTGGGAATCATGTTCTCAAAATCCCAAACATAAAGATTGTCTATCTCATTCAACTTTCCTACTTTGCTTCCATCACAAGACCCAATATTTTCAAGGATTCCTTTCAACTTTATCCCAAAGTAGAAAAAGTATCGTAAGAGCTCTTCTTTCACACCCTGACGGTAATTCGCAAAACGGGTCACAGCAGTCTCGCCTAAAGCAAAATCTGCCCTGTATTTTTTCAGCTCGTAGACGTCCACAGACCTTGCCCATTCCTTAAATTCCTCCTTGGGGTATTGGCCATAGTACGAACGTTCAATCTCTCCCTGTCACCAGTTTAAAACAACAAAGAAAAGCAAACCTCAGCAAAATATATCTCTCCATGTCATCAGTCTGAAACAACAAAGAAAAGCAAACCTCAGAAAAATATATTTCGTCATGTCACCAGTCTAAAACAACAAAGAAAAGAAAACCTCAAAAATATATCTGATGCTCACCTGGTCAGGCATATCCAGTGTAACAGTTATGAATTATTAAAAACATCTCTGCTGCACATTTAGAAAAAGAAAAGTCCTGATAATTGCATAATTCGTTAATTTCCAGTAACCCCAAATACAACAACACTGTGGGATGCCGCTCACGATTTTCCAGAGCCAGAACGAAGATCATGATACCAATGTTTTTACTCGGGTACCTCTCTAAGGCGTGTGACACTATTAATCATAAAATATTTTAGACCAAAAAGGATAATTATAATGTGATGATTATCTGCACACTTCAGAACTATATTACCGAGCGTAAGCAGTGCACTCCAATTCCTGGACAAACACAAGAAGCTGAAATGTATGGAGCCTTACTCTTTGTCCTCTCATTCCTGATGTATAATAATGATATGCCACTATCAGATATTGAAATTAAGTTTAAATGCTGTGTCCTGAGAACCGGTTTGCAAAATTAATGTTATAAGGTAAATACTGTTATACAACGTAAATACTGGTACATACACCGTAATCTATGCAGTACGTACTTTGTAGTGACGAAAATACACCAAAACATCTAAAAATCAGTTTAAAAATCGATAACTTAATAGGAATGGAACTCAAATTACTAATAGAATCATTCTGGGTTTTTAACACAATCTTCCATTCTGATGGACCATAGCATGTTTCGCATGCTGATTTTTGACTCGCCTTTCCTGTCCTATAGTCCCCACAGAAGGTATGAGAAGCCTTGTTGGAATCCCCCCCCCCCCCACACACACACACACTAAAGTCGACTATAAATACCAGTGAGAAGTCTGAGAAGGCCATCCAGAATAGGCATTAAAATTAAGGCTCAATGCCAAATCAGTCTGGAAATCTGGGCAATATACATGTATATCTCGAATAGAAAATGATACAAAGTCCAAACTGCTGATCTGTGATAATGATTGGGCTAATATCATCCGACCATGCTGTTATATCAGGAACCTCTGTCCACAGTACGAGTTTCTCTTTGCATTATTGACAGCAGCTTCCATATAGTTATAATAAATAATACCTATTCACCCAGAAAGTACCAGAGGGAGAAGAAATAACATTTACATTTACCACCGATAACGCCTGCAATAGAATAAATAAATAAATAAATAAATAAATAAATAAATAAATAAATAAATAAATAAATAAATAAATAAATAAATAAATAAAACGATAAAAATAAAACGCCGAGACAGTCAGCCAGCCGGCAGATTTCTCCACTTGTCCAGTATTGAGCTACCTTGTATTCATTATACCATTTATCAAACACACACACAGTTTTTTCACCTCGTATCTCTACACTTAAGTTCGACCACATTTAGGACCAATACACTATTTCTACCGACATTGTATTTAGGTTTCATAAATCTTGGATTTGCTTTTTGTCGCGTCTCACAGTGGTGTATTTCACTAACTGGTTGTAACGGGGGCTAACTGGTTGTAACAATGGTGCATTTGCTTCAGGATGCATAGGTCTCGAAGGTGGGGCAGTCTTAACATATGTAACCGTTTAAAAATAGGCAGAAGAGTCCCTGCATCCCGCAAAGCCAACACACCGTACAGCCCGTTTGTGACAAATTCTGTTAGATATTTGGTAACCATATTTTGATGAGTTCAGAAACACAAATCTACATATAAGATGGTAAATGATGTTAAGACTGAACAAATTTAGATGGACAGTCAAAAGACTACTACTACTACTACTGCTGCTGCTGCTGCTACTACTACTACTACTACTACTACTACTACTACTACTACTACTACTACTGCTACTACTATTACTAC
>JAAUYG010223102.1_pt1 | contig 11507 bp, 9 predicted proteins | sample 7278091 | NCBI WGS metagenome assembly JAAUYG01 (sample SAMN14350201, study PRJNA611818) | marine sediment metagenome | isolation source: surface marine sediment (0.6m) | place: French Polynesia: Moorea | collected 2018-08 | reverse complement strand
TGTATAATATATCTTTATTCGTAGTGGAGGTACACTGGCAGACTAACAACATTAAATGCGTATTATGGCTGTTCATATAAATATGAGACTCTCTTTTTCATAAATTCAGGCATATCATGACATATAGCCCGGGCGGGTTTCGAACCCGCACAACGGGGACATACATGTTCCTCTGCCTGGCGCTCTAACCATTCGTCCACCGGACAGGGACAATATATGTTGCACAATGCACACATTAACTTATTGGAGGCTGTACATCCTGGAAAATATCGAAACACTGTAAGAAATCCTCAAAGAATTGTCCGCTGCTTTTCTCAACCACTCTTAAAGGAAGTATTGCAAAAATGCTTCCGTTTATAGGCCATGATAACCTAGAAAATCGACCCACTCTCGTAAATTTCTGCTCGCGCTTTTTGTTATTGATGAGAATAAACAACATGGTGGATTGTTAAGGCTCGGTGTTCAGCTATAAATTATGTTCAAGTATTTCCTACTAAAAACTGTCAATATTAAGATCAATTTAAAACCAGGTTACAGAGAAAAGTACTTGGAAAATTAACACTCAATGCGCAGCCAGGAAAAATTAATGGTTCCCATTCTGAATTCAAAAGATCCGGGTAAAATAGCATCAGAGATAGCATCAGAAATAATTATAATCAACGATAAAAATATAAATTTATTATACAAATATATTAATTACTTCTGTTACTGGTTAGAGCATTTGAGCCCCTCGTTGTTACAATGTTACATCACCAGTTTCAGCCAATTTTGATATATCTACTCACTGGCGATTGATGTCCTCTTCCATGCTAAGCATTAAGCACAACTTTGTTACAGAATGGTTAGACGTGAACAAAATAGAATGGATTACAATACCAGATGTGTAAAGCTATTGGAACAACCGTCTTTAATACAATCACGTATGGGTGCAATTCGTTTACATATCAAGGTGCAAAAGAGTGGAATCTTTTAAATCGTGTTTTTAAAGAAGCATTAAGTGTTGAAGTTTTAAAGTTATGATACGGACGTGGAATGGCAAGCGGTGTAACTGTAGTTTCTCCCATACAGGTGTTTTTACAAAGAAGGTAAAAGTGCTATTTATCTATTATTTTCATAATTCATATACTCTCGATTAATTTCGTTCGTGTTCGGCCTCACATTTGTTACATAAGCATATGTCATATCATTGTCAGCCAAGAGTGCTGGTCACTAATGTTATTTGTTTTATTAATCAGACCGACATTAAATAAATTTTTATCTTATCTTATCTTAAATGGAAGGTCTATAATGCCTGCAAAGTGTAAAAAGAAAATGAAATGGAATGTAACAAGTGACACTTTCTCGATATAGAAATTATAACTTTTCATTAAACAATAACAGTTGTGTAAAAGCAAATCTGACGATATAATGATTTATGGCATGTCCAGCAGTCGGTGATGTTCAGCGGTCTCAAAATAAGCCTCAAAAGATATCTTACACATGTGTAACAAAAGCACACCCACAGAGGGAATGATGTGTGGAATTAGTGCCTTAACCAAGGCAAATTATTCTCAAGGAGTAAAGCTCTGTTTCTTAGGGTTTGTATGTAGGGTATTCCACGCGATATTGCTGCCTCTTGGAAAGAGAGAGAGGTAGCGCAGGGATAGCCTTGGTGTCAGTGTTGGCAGACCGAAAAAAAAGAAGCTAAAGTATGGCGTGTACGTACGTACCCTACCATCAAAGGGAAGTTGGAACCACAGCATACACATATTTTTCCAAGTTCTAATGAAATTCCCCTACCTAAGATTCTAGGAGAATAATGGTAGCGAAGAGAAGAATGGCGAAGAAATAAGGCGACGACAAAAGAGATTGGGGCTCTGGGTTGAAAATCCTTCCTTGTGGCCTGTCAGTGGTGAGATGTTTATGTCGAGCTGAGAATGGTTTTAGAAGTCTATTTTGCACATGTGTTGGAACGATGAATGTACATATGTTGCAAGGAGTACCCCTTAATAGCAACACAAATGTCGACAAAGCAGTCAGAAGTAAAGCAGGGGCAGTGAGATGTTAGAGGAAGACAGCGGCGTAAGGCAGGCAAGATTGGCGTGTCGTTTCGCGTGATTACAGATGTAACGTTAATATTATTAAACGATATCGTAATGCATGGTCGGTTAAAGTAGTATCCCGCTTTGACCATGAGTGAAATTGTGTCAGTGGCAGAGGATTACCGGGAAGGGAGATCTCTATCGCTATGAATGTGAACCAAGAACACGAGATCAGCAGAAAGAAGAGATTCTTTAGTGTTATTTTAAAAATACATTTTCACAATGGGTTAATTAAAACAATACTAAGCGGCGTTGAAATTAAAACCACTTCAGTATTTATAGTACATGTGGCTAATTGTTTCCTTCCTTTTCTCCCGGTTGGACACCTGCATGACATGTCCATAGGCTCGGTGACTAGAGCTGGAAAGCGATGGCGGCTTATTACTTATAGCACGCGTCTCATATGGTCACACGTGAGGCTATAAATCACATTACTAAGATCTCTTCACACTTCTGTCAAGGGCAGTCAGAATTATAAGGCGCTAAATAAAATCCTGTGTCCGCAGTACTCTTGTCACGTGGGCGTAAACATTTGAGTTAGTCTGTAAAAGGCATGTACTCAGAAACCCTCATATAACAGCAGAAGGAGGGAGGAAGGAGGATGGAAGGAAGTGATTCAGTTACTGCATTTAATATATTGGGTAGTTTTGACCTTGTATTGTCCCAGATCATTTGGTGTCATTCAGTGCATTTCTCAGAAAATGGCCTCAAAACGATTGTGCAGAGCTGAAAACTGACCAAAATTTGGAAGGCAGTGACACTAGATACACATATACGAGATATCTTTCACCTTGTATTAAAAATTATTTGCCCTCATTTAGTGCACATTTCTCAGATTGGCCTTCTACTCCAAACCAGTTAGTCGTTGGCCTGGCGTCCCTGAGGGACTAGTAACACATTTATTGGGTACCTTTGACCTTGGAGTGTTCAAGGTATTGTTTTCTCAAAATGGCCTGTAACTCTCATGTGCTTGGCCAGGGAGCGAAACAGATTTAGAACATTTTAAAGTCATTAATGCAGCCATTATCTCAAGGTTCGTGTGACGGTATATTTTGTTAATATTTCAATGTCTACTGTATACTGTCGTCACGCGTAGAATCAATGTCAATTAACATCTTGTTTATGTAAGTAATGTCCTTTTGACACTGAATGTGAGTGAGTGTTATCAAATTTTAACGGCACATCAACACCAAAAGGGTCATACAGTGACAAAACAGGTGTAAACTACCATATGAGTCTAAACAGAGTCCACTAGAAAAGAATGTTACGGTCAAATGAGTGCCAAGTCCAAGGTAAGATGTCAAGTCACATCTTGAAAAAAAGTCCAATAGCTCTAACGTACAGTAGGATTGTTGAAGGTGTAACTGAATCTTTTGACACTGAACAGTTGAAACTTATATTGGGTCGTTTGATGCACTTGAGTGTTGTTTTTTAAATAAAGTTTCCAAACGTTACTCCTACGGTTCTAATTGTTTGCCAACGAAACATTTCATAACGTTCCCGGTGGCTGTCGACACAAACACTAAACTTAGAATTAAACTTAGAAACCCCCACAGGCCCACACTACAATTTTTTTCTACATGGGCTATATAGTAACATTTGGGGCTTGCTACCAGTTCTACCAAGCCGACATTCCTAAGCTGTAGATTTTGATAGAGTAGGAAAATCGTGTCACATCAGGACACGGAAAACCAAACCACGATTGTGAACGAAAACTAAGAACAATAAAGGTACATATGCTTCCCGATGGTTGCAAAAATGTCGTCTGAACCCATATTTTTGGAATCTCAAGTAGAAAAACAGCAATTTCCTCCAGAGTTCTGACGTTAATGTTTAGTGCTACTTGCCTTCATTTACATAAGCGTGTTATCACCCCGGCTAGAAAAAGCCATGTAGATCGTAGACCACTGGGTTATGGGCGTTTCCCGCCGTTTCAGAGATGGCAGCTTTGCTCGCATTATGACCATCCGTCACCAGAGCTACACCACAGCACCTGATACCTGGGGAGACCCTGGGAACAATATTCCAGCGTCTGCATGTGTCGTAACCGCGTTTGCCAAATTAAATTACGTCCTGGATGCAGTGTGACAGAAGAAAGTGCCAAGGAGGCAGACTGTATCGTTCATTTTTTTAGCGCTGTTTGACTCTTGTCGGGCAGGCCTAATGGAATATATATTAAGAGAGAGGGCTGCGCTAGCGCGTCGGTTGTTCGCCGTCCATTAATAAAGGAATTTTCTCGAACATCGTTCCACGGAGAACAGTCAAGCAGAGGTGAAAATTCAACACCTGGGTCAGGATTTATATCTGTCAATGACAAACATAAACCTGTCGAGTTGGGGTCAAGCGGAGTGTCAAGGGGTCTGGGCCTCTCTCTCTGTCTCTCTCCTCCCCCCCCCCCCCCTCCAACACTTTTTTTTCTTTTTCACTTTACAACTGATCTCCGACAATGGCCAAAATACTACGATTCCCAGCCTATGTCAGAGCAATATGTGAGCACGTACATATAAGGCGGTTTTATTGCCGCTAGCTAGATCCATTTAGCATTACGGCATCTGAATTCCTTTTATGGTAAGCCCAAAGAGTAATTTCTTCCCAGACCAGAGGGTACCGTCTATATAAACCACCCCTTAGGGGCAACTGGTGCATTCAGTACGTCTCGTATTTACCAGTTTATCTTGTATTTCCAGTGCACGGTTAAATTTGTCCCCGATGCTAGTTCAATTGAAGAGCAACATTATGCCAAAGGCCAATCCAAAGCTTAGTATATATAGTATTTATTCTATCTAAAAGCTGATACAACAGTGGTCTTCCAAGACAGCTGTGAGCTTATCCTCTAGATCATCACAAGGTAATAAGAGGCAATACAGGCATGATAAAACATTGAATACATTTCATTCAAGCTAAAAAGCCACACAGTGGCAGATTACAGTAAAACATGACTAGTTCAAGACATCTTGACTATAGAAATAAATTAAGTACACAAATGGTCTGGTAAAATATCAGCCTCTGTTCGACTAAATACTCGTGGGGTGTCCTCATCTAAAATCTCCCAGGTATGTTGTTTAGTAGTGACTAGATCTTCGCAAATATCAGCTGCATAGTTGTGTTCTATTGATCGTCGGAATTGGGTAGAACTGTACTAACTACAGTTGGTGAATACATCATTACATAGATGGAGTTTATACAGACAATGCTTTATGCTGTTGGATATACTTGAGTTGCTACCTTTCAAAGCCAGTCAATTGGTGACATTGTTAGGACTTTGTAGACCTTTTAAAATAATGTTGACTGACCGTAAAATTATTTGCATGTCTATCGGCAAACACCTACTAACCATGGCAGGAGATAGCTATGTGTTTGGTATGGTACCCCTAGTATCTTTCTTGTTGATTTGCGCCAGGTTACATAGAATTGGTTGATATCTGTACTCTCCAAGTTCCACAGTGAAGCACCATAATAAGCAGTACAGTAGCTGGTGAATAAGGACAGCTTAACCGTAAGGTCACAATAACTGGAATTGCTTATAATTGAATTGACACGCCGATGTATGTCATCACATACTCTACTAACAGAGCGCTCTTGCTTTTTTATTTAGTGTTTCTGGTATTTAGTAATACCAGATCTCGTATTCAATCAATCCACGCTAGCTACCTCTGCTTTTGGTTAGGGTGATGCCCCCCCCCAAAAAAAAAAGCGGTATATCACTCTCTCACTCACTCACTCATTCAATCAATCAATCAATCAATCAACCAACCAACCAACCAATCATATTTGTTTGCAATCAAGCGCCATCTGGGAGCAGAATACAAGTTGTTCAAACCATTCGCAATACATGCAATAACAAAATACATAAAGAAGGCAAACAGATATAACAACCTCATACAAATGCATACTATGTGTTGTGTTACAGTAGACGTATAACATTCATTGCACGTACATTTATAATTTTAATGATGGATCCCCACACTGCGAATATTTTGGGAAGGGGGGGGGGTCATCAGGAAAATACTATTTTATGTCTCTCATTCAACGATTGGTGTATAAATTCTGCTGTTTTTGTTTGCCTTCACTACCCATTGAAGTTACATTCATTGTTTAGTGCGGCAAAATGTGATGTTAACTTGGTTATTTCAGCAAAAGTTTAACACGCTCAGATTCGAATTTTGTGTAAGTCATTAGGAAGTGAAGCATCTGCTAGTTGTGTATCCTGGGCATATACATGTTTATTTTTGCCTCTTTAAGCCTCCATGTTTAAGTGATGAGACCCAACACGCAATCGTATCATAGCCCCCCGCTTTGTTACGTTAGCCTATGTAAGCAAAACTTTTTCTCTTTTTTTCTGCATAAAATTTACATTTGAATTATCTGTATGTTCTTAGTGTATTCCCGTCTTGTTTTGCTTTGCCATTTTCATTACCTTCTTTATATAGTACTTTTTAGCTCTGCTTGACTTTGTCAGCAATACTGTCGTGACACAGGCGTCCGACGTCCGTTCGTCCGTCCGTCCGTTTACTCAGATTTCTCAGAAACCGCTGTATGGATTCAGGCTAAATTTCATTTTTCAAACTTTTCCCTTTTCAAAAAAATTTCTACGATTTTTTTTTTTGTTTTCGTTAACATAGAACCCTATGGGAGATAAAATCTCAAAACGCTACTTCTCCCACATTTTCAGTCTGATTTCAACCACAAACTTTATGATGAATATGCTAGTCATGGGGGAATACAGGCTGTTACTTTTTGGGAGATCTGCCAAACATTAAAAATTTGATGGCACTTTGAAATTTTGTTAACACAGGACCATTCGGGGCTGGAAATTTCAAAACACTACTCCTCCTTCAGCACCTACTGACTGGCCGGCCGGCTATTTGCCAGAATAATGGTCTGGGTTGGGACATCAGTTCACTGCATACCCGCGGTGGTGTTTCAGTGGGTTGGCACTATACTACAATAGCGATTGGCGCAGGTCGGACTGGCATTCCCATGTGCATAATGACATGAGACCAAACTGCCTTCCGTTTTACTCTGTGGTGTGTGTTTACGAGTTATGGCCCAATTTTGAGTAAAGTGCACTGAATGATCCCAAAATGACCTTAGCATGATCAAGGCCAAAAATGACCATGTGCATCCCATACACCCCCGAGGCTTATATTTCCGGCCGTTTCTCTCTACGATAAGCCGTCTTCGAGTTACGTACCAATTTTGAGAAAGAAAAGTCAGGCAACGATTCCAAAGTCAGCTTAAGATGGTTAAAAGTACGTATAATACATACACCCCTGAGGCACTGCCCGATATGAGAAAGGTGCACGAAATGACCCCAAAGTGAACTTGACATGTTCAAGGTCAAAGTACCGATGTGGAAAGCATACATACATACATGGCCCAAGTCCGTTTCGTTCTGTAATGAGAAGCTATCGAGTGACGCCTCAATTTTGAGAAATGTGCACCAAAAATGAACCAAAATGACCTGGACGTGTTTAAAGTCAAAAGTGTGTATGTGGAACCACGAGTGGAGCCACCACCACCTAAAATCTTCGTGCATTTCACTTTATAATAAGATATTTTAGAATTACGGCCAAATTTCAGAAAATACATGGAATGACCCTAAAATGACCTTGACAGGCTCAAGGTCAAAAGTACCCATGTGCATAAGACCTGCACTCCAGATGCTCAAGTTTTGTCCGTTTTTGCTGTATGACGAGCAGATTTAGAATAACGATAAATGGATTTGACATGTTCAAGGTCGAAAGTATACATTACACTGCTCAAAACGTTTAAGGGAGCAACGTTTCTGCTGTAGTATACGTTGGGCTGTGGGGTTAGAATTTTAAGGGAGCAAAGTTCCCTTAAAGGGAGCAATGTCGAGACTGTGTTAACACTAGGGGTGGCCATACCAGCTACTGATTTGACAATAAAAATTGTTATCCTGATTGCACGAGTAAAGGTCGTGGTCGCAATTGCTCTGATACACTTGTGTTTTGGGGGTGCCCCCCCCCCTCTGAGTTATGTAAGAAATGATAAGACTTTATTTAATCTAACTATTTAGAATAGTCCGAGGTAAATAAATATATTAAGGTATAAATGATTATTTATTAACAAATTATTTTCAACATTTATCACCATACACAGTTGCTTGAATGTAAACATTAATAGGGAGGAAGTGGGTTTCTTCAGGTAGTAGACCCTATTCTCGATATTTTATTTGCATGGGTAGATTTTTTTTAAATCATGAATATTTAATTATTATGAGGAAAATATGTTAAAGAAGAAACAAACTGCAATAAAAGCGACCACATGAAACCTTCTAGTTTAATCCACAAATGTTTGGTACCTACCATATACTTTCTGAAAATCGAATGAAATTTGATATTGAACATTTTGAATAACTCACCAGCGGCAGACAATTTTTGAGAGCAATATTTCTCTCACACTTTCAGTGCAACATATTTGTGTTGCTGTTTAAACCGAAATTTGCACTTATACACGCATAATAATAGGAAAAGTATAGATGTCGACAGTAGGGGTAATATTGAGAATTGGGACCTTATGCCTCCTGGCAAATATTTTGTTCGATTCGCTCTATGATGACCAGCACTGCACGTGTTTCATAAAACTTCAAAGACGTCTTTGTATAGGCTAACAGGCCTACGTAAAGACGTCTTTATGTTTTATGAAACATAGCTCTCAGTTTTCATATTTTGAGAAATGTGCACAGAAAGATCACAAAATGACCTTGACGTCTTAAAGTTCAATACTACCAATGTAATTACACATACACCATTGAGGCTCAAAATTTCCACTCTATTGTGAGCCCTTTTCGACTTATACGTCTGAATTTCGAGAAAAGTGCACTGAATGAACCCCTTATGACATTGACCAGTTCAAAGTACAAAATATACCACCGACACCCAAATTTTCACCCGTTTTCCTCTACGATGAGCCGCTTTCGAAGAAGTTTTTTTTTCCCAATGAGTACAATGTCAAATTAAATTTTTAAGTGGTCAATCTCAAAATGTCGAAAAAGAACATTTCATTGGAGCTACCATCAGCAGTCGTTAAACACGTTTTGGCTTAATGAAACTTAATAGTAGGGTCTTGAAATTTTTGATGTTAAGGAAATGAAAGAATTGCGTGAAAAAATGTAAAATGATTATTTTTTTCAAAATTCAAAATTATGTGGGCGTATTGACTAGAGCATCACTTATTGGGACACTAGCTGAGATTAAAAAAAATCCTGGCAACGAGAAAAGTTCATATAATGAGCTCATACCAGTTTTGCCCTGGGTTACACAGTGTTACAGGGTTGTAACCCAGCAGCTGTCTGCTCAGAGTTGTTGTTTCTGGTCTAAATGGTTTAATTGCAATGTGAACAGACGAAGGTTGTAGGAAAAGACTTAATGTTGTCTAAACATGTACCGGTACTGAATCCCCCAGAGTGCGCTCTGCTGGAGAGCTATAGTGCCGGCAGTGGAAAGGTCAGGTTTCGGACAGCACGTGTCTAGTAAGCTGACACTGGGATAAAGACGTGTTATGATTGGATGAAGGGCCGTAGGTGGCAGCTACCACCCAAACCGTTCCCTACCGCCACTTTATATTTCCCCATCCAGAAAAGTGGATCTAACAAAACATCATTGGACGTTTTAATCAGCGCAGGTGTGTGTCAGTCCGCAGTTTCAGAGATTCCCGCTTGCGGGTAGTTCCGGGTGCATCGACTCCCGTCTGCCTCCTTTCCTTTAGTTCTGATGTCTGACACACAGTTCCTGCATGATGTCCGACTTCACGAAATCTTGTCATCCCATGACGACCAAAGTGAAGCGCAAACGTCAGATAAGGCGCGACGGAGACGGGTGGGTATGTGGTGACATCGACAGTGACAGCTGCGCAGGTGACATCAGCAAACAGCTACCGGTATCCAGAGACTGTAGCCACCTGACCAAAGACGGGAAAGGGCACAGACAGGTAGCAAAGGAAGGGAAACGCGGCCATGTACGAAAGGACTGGAGAGACAAAAGTTCGCTTGAAAATGCCACACGAGAGAGGTCACGTGTTCATTCCCTGCGCGTGGCGTTTCTGGAGTTGCAGCACAAACTTCCGGCTGTTCCCGCGGACACCAAACTGTCCAAGCTGGATATCCTGTTACTAGCTACCTCTTATATCGCTCACCTGACCACCGTTCTCCGCCCGACCGAGTCGCAGACGGAGTCCCAGAAGGCAGAGTCCTCTCAGACTGTTCCTGCTGCCGGGGAGAGTTCTGGACACAATGGGAGAATCAGCTACATGCACCACATAAAGGTACTGTGCAGCAGTGGCACTTAAAACCATGTTTGTAAAATTATAGTTTGTTTAGTACTATACGAAAAGTATTTCCAAATTATAATTGGTTTATTGAATGTGATACATGTTTCCGACTAGATCGAACTATTAATGTGTAGGTCTAGAAACAGGAAAAAAGTCCCACAACAACTAATCTACAAAAAAAATATTAAAAGGTATCTTCGAGGCAAATCTAATATTTTTATATAGTCTATTTTACTAACAGAAATTGTGTGCGGCCATGTCAGTATAAATGGCCCACACACCTGATGTGCTGTGGAATTTGGTCTCCACACCTTTCGCAAGGAAAAAATAAATTATCTGTTTTAGGCCTTGTTTGAAAAAAAAATTACACAGTTTCGCAGAACAGCAATATTTCACTATTGCACAGAGAACGTTCAAATATATACAAATAAAATTCTGAACAAGTTTAATGCTTTCCGGCACCGTCACTTGCGATCATTAAGTTGGTACTTGTGCTCAATGATTTCCCGTCAGATTATTTGAGAACACCAACATATTACGTCAGATATTCTGGATATCCCCCACCCGACATCGCTAAAGTTGACGGCACGATTCTTTAATGGAGTCGCTTTGCCGAAACTCAATACGATTTTTTGTCGGATGACGCAGACAGATACGCAATACCCAGTTATAGATAATCTAATGGCTTGAGAGAGATGCATATATACGATCGGTCTGTAGCTCCGGCACGGCAGTTAGCATCAGTGGAAAAAAAAAGCAGGGAGAACTCCTCTCCAGTCTCCACCGGGGGTTTCTGCCTTTATTATCTGAAATGAGAATCGTAGGCTTTACCCAAAAGAAATCACTTGACCTAGCTGTTACAACTCGCTTTGGTTACTGTTGATAGAGATTAGTTGATACTATGGGATGCAATTTTACAATATTTATGACTAAATGTGAAGCGCGGTTTGATTCAGAAAATTAGCCAGACACTCTATTGTTACTTGTACCCTCAAATGTGAAAGCTGCTGCTGTTGCTCCTCCTCCCCCTGCTCCTCAATAATAATAATAATAATAATAATAATAATAATAATAATAATAATAATAATAATAATAATAATAAGAAGAAGAAGAAGAAGAAGAAGAAGAAGA
>JAAUYG010158293.1_pt1 | contig 11507 bp, 7 predicted proteins | sample 7278091 | NCBI WGS metagenome assembly JAAUYG01 (sample SAMN14350201, study PRJNA611818) | marine sediment metagenome | isolation source: surface marine sediment (0.6m) | place: French Polynesia: Moorea | collected 2018-08 | reverse complement strand
CCCCCCCCCCCCCCCCCCCCCCCCCCCCCCCCCCCCCCCCCCCCCCCCCCCCCCCCCCCACTGCAGTGGGGTCTCGGGACAACTGAACAAATTTGTTACACATGGAATGTGTTCTCTGGTGCCTGCATTATAAGACCAATGAGTCCGGAATGAAAAATGCAATCTTAAAACAAAGTGTATTTGTATTGAAATTCCAAGAAAAGTGATGCTGTTAAAATAGATTTGAATCAGTTTTAAAAACATGTTCAACATGTTCGAATGCACAGAACAATGTTCGTTGGTCTGGAAGTGCCCAATTGTGTCAGCGCTATACCAAATGCCTTGTTGTGAATATTAAAGTGTTTTTTGAAATAGCAAAATTTAATTTTGCTGCCTATTGTAATGGCAGTTCCAAAAGTTCTCTTTGTTGCCAAATTTGTTAAAGGCCTGGCTGTGTCTACTTGATGAATGCTGAGGGTAGAATTTCCATTGTAGCGTCTCTATGTGGAACTGGATGAGCCAGATGCAGTAGCTGGTATAGGTGCTATCAGAGATACGGAACCCAGCCTGGAGGAACAGATACTGGCTTATGGCAGCACAGGTACGTCACTACCACTGATATATATATATATTGTCAAATATATTACAGTGATCCTTCTATTTAAAGACCACCCACAGGACCAGGAAAATGTGGTCTTATACTGCAGGTAGTTCTACAATAGGTTTGGCGATTAGAGAGTTTTTAGAATTTAGATACAACCTATATTGTCATGCCGAGGACTTTGCCAACGCCAGCGTAATTATTGATTGTCTATGCACAGAGTAATGGATAGCAGACCATTATAGACGACAATTGTAAATACGTTTTTCACTGCATTCAATATTTGTAATCTAACTGTAATTAATGTATGTGCATGTACATCTTTGTATGAATAAAGATATATATATAATAAAGGTTTGATAGTATACAAAATCGCACTTTGGGACCAAAATTGGATGTCGTAGAAGCAAGTTGGTCTTAAAATAGGGGTTGTCAAATAGAGGGACCACTGTATATCGGTGTATTGGAATTCGAGATGGGAGAAATACAAACTATATCATGGGAAATATGGACTATTGCATAATACAATACATGTACCATGTATACTGGTATCCAATCAAACACAAGCCTGGAGTTGCAGTAGTACTGACATACTGTGATGCAATGTCTATGACTATATTGGAATGATTTGTATTGTTTCGTAGGCTGTTTTTGTACTAGCTGTTTCGTTTATCACTAGTTTGTATTAATTAAAGGATAGTCACGTGTTAAGAAATTTCTCGCACCTCAAAACTACATGTATTTCCATGTGGTTGCATTCGTGATGTCGATATGCTATGCACTGTACAGTTTTGCACCAAGTTTTTATATGTACAGTAAGATTGTTTCAAGGTGTAGCATAATATGAGTTCATCACCTAAATCGGCAGACCCGATTGACCAAGTCACGCTTGGTCTCGTTTGTCAGGTGTGTCTGGGAGGTCCCTGTGAGGGTGGTCACCTCCTAATAATTTTATCATTAGGCAACCTTATACTACCTCCCCCGAGAGGCCTGCTATGAGAGCTACCTTTATTCCGGTGGTCATAAAGTGCACCTCTAACATGCTAGTTAGTATGGCAGGGCACACAGAGAAATAAATTACGGTTTGACACCTCACGGTAAGAATATATAAATTAATTTAAATTTATCAATATCACCCCCCCCCCCACCCCCACCCCCTCAGGCCAGCTGGCTGACGCCTCTGTCTGCTTTGACAGAGCCATACATCGGGAACCACACAACATCAGCCACCGCCAGGGACTGCTCCGCTGTCGTCTGGATCTTGGAGAACTGAACTCTGCCCTGGATTTAGCCAACGGGATGATAATGGCTAAGTATGGGTTCCTTTATAGCATTAATTGTTGCAATCAGACAATCATCAATAATTTGATTTTGTATTGCGCCGTTCCACAACTGTGCCTATGTTGCAAGAGTACCGGTAATACTTGGGTGCATCTGAAACCTAGGAGGATAATGTGTTAGAAAATTGCTTGGGGGCTCTCATAAACTTTAGTTTGATCCTCTAAAATGAGAATACATTAATCTGTTAAAGTTGTCCAGGTGAAAATATCCATTACACTGGGTTGAGGAAATCCAAACTGTGCTCGGTTCTGGCAAATATTGTTAGACATGGGTCTAGGGGAAATTTTGAATGAAATTGTCAGCTTCACTAAAATTGAATTAGAATATGCTAATGGATATGTATTATTGTACAATTCTTTACTCTTAAGGCAAGGTTCTCAATATGAATGTTGGTTTTGTCTGTATTCCGTATTCCAGACTTTGATGATATGTGTGGGAGTCTAGATTACCTGAGTGTCCCTTTCTTATGTATTTTAATACAAGACATAAATCTTAGCAACACTTTTCCACAAAAAGTTGGAATATTGAATACTTATGGTGACCAAATGACACTGTTATTGTCTGGGATATTTTGGCTGTTATTTCAATCATGTTCATGTATTTATCACACCCCAGGCCGAACCTGAGCAAAGATCTGAATGCTTTCCAAGTGGAGGCCGCCTGGAAACTCGGGCAGTGGGATAAACTGGAAACTTTACTGGAATCGGTGAGTTCGGGGCAGATTTTGGCAAAGGTTACCTGATATGTGCTGATAATTATGCTTTAATCTAGGTCTAAATGATTAATGACTTCGCACATGTTCAGAAAATCAGAATATGATAATGTTGAAAAAAGTGTCATACTCGTGAAGAAATCTCAACACATGCATTCTTGCATACAATTTTGCACAGTACATGCTTCAGCAATAGGTAATATGGAGTATTTTAAATTCCTTGGTGGGAAAATTTTGAAAAGTTGCCTGCATGAAGAGAAAAGGTGCAAAAGCGAAGCAGGCTGATGAATGGCTGAGGCTTCATGAAGTAACAACATGAACAATGTGGTTGGCTAAATGGTGCCACATGACCAAGGGTAGTTTGGCGGTCCCAATGAAACCGACTATTTAGGGTATGATTTTGTGGCACTAATTAATCCCTTTTGAGAGTGAATGTTTGGGACTCTGGAAATATACTTTTAATCACACATTTTGCTCACAGAGTCTGTTTATGGTGGAAAAATTCCCGAATTGTTGTGAGAACCTCTCTTCATCAAGGGAAGGCCAGTAGTGGCCGTTGGTGTCACATGACCCTTCTGGATCATGTGACACCAGTTGGAGGATGACTGCTGGGATGTGCAGGCCAACACCCACTAGTGGCCATCCCTGACGAAGGCAGAGAGGTTCAGTGGAAATTCGCGAAGTTTTACCCCATAACCTGACTCTGTGAGTAGAAGGTGTGATTAGAAGTAATTAATCCCTATTATGGGGCTTGAACCACTGAAAACCTTCTCCAAAGGTGTCCCTGGTGTATATGCTCCAATCCCTCTGCTCCATGTACATTCTGCCTTTCCAGGAGGAACAGTCCAGGGATTGGAACGTCTGCCTGGCAAAGATTCTTCTGGCTGCCAAGCACAAGGTACTGCATCAACTCTATTGGAATTTATCTTGACCGAAATGAAGCGCAGTGGATGTCTACCTTAAGAACACCCCAGAAATAAGACCACTTATGAAATGACTGAAACTTACTCAGCAGTTGTACATTATTTCAGAATTAAGACCACCTCAGAATAAAGACCACTTTGGTCGTGATCATTAGTGGTCTTCATTTCGATGTTCTGCTGTAAGTTAACATATTCTATATTGAAATCATGGTACATATATAACCATATCGGCTTATACCTGTCCGGTGGCCGAATGGTTAGAGCTCCGGGCAGAGTGACACATATACCCCCATTGAGCGGGTTCGAAACTCGTCACGGGCTAATGCCCTTGAACTGCCTTAGTTTATGGCAAAAATATAACATGCATGTTGATATTATAATGTTGTTAGTGTACTTCGGGTACGAATAAAGATATATATTATTATAATGTCCAAAGTGCAGCTTCCTGTATGGTATAATAATATTGTGTTTTAGAGACATAGTTGAGATTCGTTGTATTTTTTGCCTCCTACCTATGTACACTTGTGTTGTCCTGTAGGACCTTGTGGAGTTCACCTCTAACCTGAAGTTGGTCAGGAAGGAGCTGATGGGACCACTGTCAGCCGCCAGTATGGAGGTTGGGTCTTACCAGAGAGGATACGACTACATTGTCAGGTACAGTTATACCTTGTGTAGAACTTCACTCTTGCACAATATGTAAGGACCACTTACTTACAGCGTAGGACAAAATGTGTCGGTCAACCTAGGATTACATGTCTCTTTACATGCTATGTATACAGCGAAACCTGTCTTGAGAGACCACAGCTGAGAGACGACCTGTCTTTGAAAGACTTCATATTCCTGGCAGAAGGGCTTACCTACATTTCAGTATAATTGAACCCGTCTCCAAGGACCACCTGTCTTGCCAGAGCACATTTTTATGGCCGATGGGACAGTCCTTCAAGGCAGGTTCTACTGTATAACATATATGTCTGTATATAGCATGACCCCTCTGTATAAAGATCATAAGTTAGTGGCTGGTGTCTGTGGTTATTTTGCATATTTCATTGTAAGTATATACTGCGTAGAAACCTGGCTGCATTTTACATCCAGCTGTATTCAGGTATTGGGGACTAAACCTGCCTCTGAGTTTGTTTTTATAATCTTCAGTGTCAACATTCATCTACTAAATGATCGCCATCCCTCTTCCAGCATCCAAATACTATTTCTTAAGTATAAATATAGAACTCCTAATTGTCAATGAATACCGTGTATAATAACTTTGCTGACTTAGTATGCCTCAGGGCTACATTGAAATGCATTGTCCGCCTTTTTTCATAGACCAGTAAGTGGCATACATGTCGGCTATAGGCAGTATTTAAATCTGATATATTCAGGTTGCACATGTTGAATGAGCTGGAGCAGGGCGCCCGGACTTTGATGAGGGTTTCCCCCATACCTAGTGACAGCAACCCGGCAATACAGAGCTCCTTACAGGACATTCCATATGACACACTGATGGAACAGTGGCAGGCCAGATTACAGTATACCCAGGTAAGCCTTGGGGGCAGGAGAAAAAGAAAAGAGAGGTTATAAGCAATAGTGAAGCAGACTATTAGACGAAAACTGTATTCAGTAGTCTAATGTCGAACATGGGAACATTTTCTGTCAAATAATTTTGTTGAAATTAGAAAGTTTGTTTGGTGACGGGGAACATTAAAAGCATTCATGGTACCAGGTACATGCTGCCAAGATTTTGTCCTCTAAGACAGAGCATCATCTCTAGGGAGTGTTGTTCAAGAGAGGAACCCCTGTATCAACCTTTGACTGAACATTGTGGCTTTGAGACCATTGTGCATGTGTGGGTACCGGGTAATAATATAGCCACAGGTGAATGTTTCTCAGTTGACAGTTGAATGCTTTAACTTGAAGACTGTCTGCTTAGGCTCAAAATTCTGTTTCTGAAAGAAGAATGTGTGTCAGATGTTGGCTGAAAACGCCTAGTGTACATGTGTCTGAAGATTACTTGTCTTTCCTGCTCTTAGTCATCGTACAAAGTCCAGGAACCAATTCTGATGCTGCGCCGTGCACTGCTAAGCCTGGAGTGTGCAGAGGTCAATCAGGATATCGGCAAGTTCTGGCTTCAATCAGCACGTATTGCTCGCAAGTACGTCTGATTAAACTTTAGTGACCTTGACCTTTCAAGGGATTATGCTGATTTCAATTTATGAAATAAGTTACTTGGCTTCATATGTAGAATTGATTATTCTCTGCTACAGTCTTTGTGAATTATTATTAGCAGTCTGCCACGCCGTATCCAGTTGAATTAAGCTGTTCATTCAACGCGAAGAATGTCAGTGACATGGTGGTTGTTAGTAGGTAGTAAATAATTAAAATAAAGTATTTTGTAACATATCTAAATTTTAGTCACGCAATGTTATAACAATACAAGGACTTGTCCGAGTTCTAAAAAAACTCTGAAATATTGTATGATAACGTAGAAAATTAAACTGTTAAAAGACTTTATGAACTACCGTCAGAAACCTTTCTGTAACCAGGTCTGGCCTGATTCAAACAGCTCACAGCTTCCTGCTGAGTGCCAGTGACTATGGGCTTCCTGAATACTGCATGGAGAATGCCAAATGGCTGTGGGAAAAGGTCTGTGGCTAATAAACAGTGAATCCATTTACTAAAATGACACAATTTCAGTTATGCTGGCAGTGGTAACAATATTGCATTAATTTTAATTTATTTTCCAGTTCAGGTCTTACAAATAGTGCAACATGAAAACAGAAAGTTGTAGGCTGAGCTATTGGATATGTGATACTAATCATTTTGTTCTGGACAAAAACAAGTCAATTTCTGGTGAAAAGCCTCAATTTGAAGACTACATGCAGTTAAAGCTTTTTAAAGCTTGTCACGTGTCCGACTCTGATATAACTAGACTTTTACTGTACTGAAAAAAAAAAGATACCCCCACCCCACCTCGGCCCACCCAAAGATATCCTGCAGATAATTATTTTAATCCCAATATGTGACATGTACGCTTTTGTGTGGCATGAAAGTGTCATGATCAGATTACAGATTGAATGCAATTGATGAGAGATTGATTAAGCGAGTGATATTAAAATATAGAGATTGAAAACACCTGAACCTGTGTATCATTTGTCCCAGGGAGATCATGAGAAGGCCCAGGCCTCACTGGAGACTGGGATACAGAAACACTACTCGGACAGGAGTAAGTGGAAAGCTGGGGGAAGTGATGTGTCCGCGGAGAAACGACTGGCATGTGCCAAGGTATGTTTTGACATGTTTACTTTAAGTTAGTAACCAACCAAATTGTGACATTGCTTGATGAGAGTCAAATTTGAATTAAATGCAACTCTGGTTTTCGGGTCTTTGTTGAAAAGTACTGTGGAGAATTATATGTACCATGAATGCCATAATAAAGTAAAACCTGTCTTGAGAGACCACTGCCATGAGAGACCACCCATCTTGACAGACCATGCATTTTCGGCAGAAGGACCTACATTTCAATATGAATAAACCTGTCACCAGAGACCACTTGTCTTGACACCACATTTTTGTGCCCAATGGGGTGGTCTTTCAAGACAGGTTCTACTGTAAATGTGTTAAATGTTATAAAATTTATTAGTTCATTCTTGATTGTTCTTGTGCATAGTGTTTTCATATCAGGCCTCCTTCACAGAGTCACTGTCATCCGTGTGTTAAAAACTTTTAGTGTTTTTGACTACTAACTACATTTCTTAGCAGAAATAAGGTTTCAGAGTGAGTCTCAGTGGTGATTCCATCTCTTTCCCTGGCCCACATTCCTCCATTTCCTCACCGATGACTGTTGTGTTCTAGGCTCTGCTGCTGCTAGGCAGATACTGTGAGGACAATGCCAGCTGGCAGAGCAATGACATCATGAAACAGTACAAGGAGGCCCAGAAGGTCAACTTGGAATGGGAGGACGGCTACTTCTACATCGGCAAATACTACGACAAAATCATGGTCAAACTGGCATGGGAGAAAAAGGGGTAAGTAGTAACGCGGGACACACTACATTGTAAACCCGGTATGCATCTTTTGTAAGGCAGGTTTGTAAAGTCAACATACGATTGTGGTGTTTGAACGGTTAGGTTAAAATGTTAGGTTATAATAATGTTACCGATGCAGCGTGTTTCAGTATGCAGGATATGAAAACCTATGCTACCTTGCGGTAACATGTAAATGGATTCAATGAAATACATGCTTTGGGAATAAAAGAATTCAGTCAAAATGCTTTTGAAATAATGAAGTACAGTACATACTTTGTACAAAAAACATACTTTGGAAAAACAGCATTGCCATATATACTACATGATATTAATTATACTGTTTATCCATTGTGCTTATAACAGATGTTGCACCTCGCATCAAAGTAGAGTACATGTACAGCATATGTGTGAAGTCAAACAAGTGTCAACTTTCTTTTCCCCAGTGAGTTTATCACCCAAGTTGTACAGAACTTTGGCCAGTCGCTGCTCCATGGTAGCCAGTATATCTACCAGTCCATGCCCCGGCTGCTCACCCTCTGGCTTGACTTCGGATCCGAGGTCTCAGAAGGTCCGAAACGGACCATCACCCCAGAGCAGTGCAAGGTAGAAATGACACAACTGGCACACATAAACAAGGTGGGTGTGTAGATCATGTTTCATCATGATCTTGTTTTTCAATGGAATTCCCGGGGAAGTCCCAACAGCCCAGTACTATACATGTATTATGTGTATAGCACTATACAGTGTTACAATTGCAAACGGTGCTCTTTGTACCATGTAATAACTAAATATTTTATTTGTTACTTTGCTTGCTCTGCAGTTGCAACAGTCACACTACTGTGACATGATACTCAGTTCTATGCAGTATTGCCTTTTCGATTGGTGCTTTACACTGTACTACATAATACAGTGCAACGGATGCTACAGTCAATTGCTACTTTAAATTTTGTTTGGTCTGCAGTTGTAGCATATTGAGTTATAATATAACTATACCGTGTAGTATTTCATTTCCAAATGGTGCTTGATATATACAGTACTTTTTTTCGAAGTTGATTTAGAACATCATGTGACAACATTGTCCAGTCCAGACTCCTGACTTTGGAATTTCTTCAAATAGTACCACTAGTACTTAGCCAAGGGTAGATTTAAATATGTTCAAGATGCAAATAACAAATTCTGCTCTTGCGAATATGTTCTGTACTGAATACGTGTGTTTGTTTTTATTACAAGACTGTTCTTCAGCTCATGTTTTACATTATTTTTCTCTGAATCGTTGCTTTGAAAACAGAGCTACCGGTATGCTTATAACATGTATAAGTAAAACATGAAACATCCATGTGGTATAATTTGATATGAAGATTACCGGTAAGCTGATTTGCAGTTCAGTATATGTAGTCCATTCTGTACATTTGATATTTGAATATCTGAATATTTCACAAAAGCTAGCATGCATGACATTGAATGTTTAAAGACTTAAGATATCATATAAGAATCAGGCCCTGTTAAGTAGTGAAGTAATCAAGTAGAGTTGTTAGTTTTGGAGAGAACGGCATATAACTATCCAATACTATAACTGTTATAGAATTGGGTGGGGGCTTTTTATGACAAAACTACATTAAACTACATGTATTTTGTAGGGTGGTTTTTGATATATGATTTACTAGCTGTTCTTAACATAACTGTTACTGTCTGTTTAATCTGTACTTGCTCTAATTGTGTGTGGATCTTTTTTTCTAAAACACTGACTTTGTCAGTTTTCAAAAATTAATTGGTGGTCAGTGCTCATATGTAACTCCCAGGGTGTAACTGCAGCACTATTGGGGTATGCTTTTCAGTCCTGAACTTAGCACTATTGGGGTATGGTTTTGAAACCATTTTGCAGCACTATTTTGTCCCCAAATTTGGCCAGGGACCCCCCCCACCCCCACCTGGGACACCCCCCCCCCCCCGCCGGTTGCTTATGCAAGAATCCCCCCCCCCCCCCAGGACCTGCATACCCCACCGACTCCAACTTGCAGTCTGTGATATGACCATGAGTGGTTGAAAGCCGACTATAAGCCTGATTCACCCCACCCCCCCCATTGTTCAGGACCCAGATAGTATATTATGTAATAGAATTGCTATGTAGAGACAATTGTTAGTGGTCTGAAATCTAAATCTGGGGTCATTTTAATTTTAGGGTGGTTAAAAGCAGTGACATAGATAATTATTTTATATAAAATATTAAAATATTATAAATCCTGGTGGCCTGCCTGATACCCTCCAGGTATGATAGGTTACCTGGATGTGAAATTAACAGATGGAGGTATTTACCTTAATACCTTTTGTTTTATCAGGTTTTGAGACTAATAGCATGGATCGAGATCCCTCAAATTTTACTCATGTACATACACAGTAAGGCTAGTAGTTTCAAGATCTTGGTCAGTATTATTTGTGAAGCTGTATGATGCGTCTGCTACCCCCCAGGTGATGGGAAGCCTGTGTGTGAAGATGGCGCCGTGTCAGTTCCTGACGGCTTTCCCCCAGCTGATATCACGGATCTGTCACACCGACCCTGGGGTGTTCATGCAGCTGAAGGTACAGTGGAACCTCTAAAAAATGCAGCCCGAAGTCTGGAACATAATTACAGTGAAACCTGTAAGACCACCCTAGGGACCAACAAAATTTGGTTCTTATTCACAGGTGGTCTTTATATGGAGGTTCAATAACATGAAAAGTATACCCCTGCAGAGCTGTAAAGTGTGGTCTTTATAAGCAGGTGGTCTATTATAAACAAGTGGTCTTTAGAGCAGGTTAGACTGTATCTCTGAATTTTGACAACCATAAAGTCAGCAATCCAATCGGCCATTGCCTAAGAATCCGACTGAGCTCAAAACTTAGACAGAAGTATCTTCAAGAACTCCCGTCTTGGAGTAAAGTCCCATTGGAGTGGAATTTTCCGTTCACCAATAAAACTGTCTTAGGTCTGGGGTTGGGGTGAAGTTTTTCTTCAGGGTTAGTCGTGTGACAGGTGCATTGTATGTAGGGTGCAAATAAAAATAGCTGATTAGCTAATAGGATGCGAATAAAAATAGCTGGCTAGCTACGTTAATAGCTGATATATAGGGCACACAGTTTTGACAACTTTTTTGAGCACATATACACAGGGAATTTGCAGTGTCGAAAGTGCTTATAATCACAAGCTTAATGGTATGGAATGAGATGACCGCATAGTGCGAAGCCCCTGTATGTTTTCTTACACTGTAGGAAATCATTGCTCGACTTCTGATGGAGTTCCCTCAGCAGGCCATGTGGATGCTGATGGCTGTCTCAAAGGTAGGGACTGGTAGTAAACGGGCTAACGTGTTATCGATAATTCGAAGAACTTTTGACTATGTAGTTGTAGTAAAGCATGTAGTACATGTGTTGATTTTATCAAAAACAACCACCATGATTGAATGCATCAGTTCTATTTATATGTGCTGAAAAATAAGCATGCTGTCAGTTTTGATGCATGTAATTAATGAACACACGTACAGTCATGTGCAATCTAGAACTGATGAAAATTTTTGGTATCGGTTCTTTCCTGTCTGATCAAGTAGAATTGAACCTGAAATATATGGAATGTCTTGTATTTATTTGAAACCTATCCAGATTTTTTTCAAAACCAGAATTTACTTTTTTCCAGTCATCATACCAGATGCGAGTGAAGAGATGCCAGGACATCTTGACCAGAGCTAAGTGAGTAACTTTCTGTGTGCGCTTATTTGCTAATACATTTGTAGATTAATCCGAGAGAGAGGAACCTTTTTTTTTTCCCTGTGACTTTGATAACAGGAATGATGTAACATACATAAGTCTTCTTACATGATACTAGTAGCTGTAAATTTAAAATGCAATAATTTTATATTTATGATTGGGGATCCCGTCAGCAGACGGGATGCCCCAATCAT
>JAAUYG010116052.1_pt1 | contig 11509 bp, 11 predicted proteins | sample 7278091 | NCBI WGS metagenome assembly JAAUYG01 (sample SAMN14350201, study PRJNA611818) | marine sediment metagenome | isolation source: surface marine sediment (0.6m) | place: French Polynesia: Moorea | collected 2018-08 | reverse complement strand
ATATATATTCAATCTTGGAGATGTACTGCCCTTTCATCTGGCATATGTGCTTAAGAGCTGACGTCCGAAGTATTGAAAGATCCAGGAAAGTCACCATGGGTTTTATCTTATTATTTCAAAGTGAATACATGTAGTATGTAAAGTGTATTGATGGAAAAATCATGAAAGTCTACATTATACTTAGCTCGTTTGAGACCGTTATGTGTGGAAGCTTATAAGGGAATAGTCTGCATCCGAATTCTGAAAGATACATTCACGTGGCCTACATAACACGAACATCTTGTGAGTGAGTGTGAGTGTTATCAAAGTTTAACGGCACATCAACACGCAAAGGGTCATACCGTGCCAAAACAGGTGATAACGATTGCAACGTCAATTCAAGTCACTACAGTCTAAGCACTGCACTGTGTGAGAGCATTCGCGATCAGGCAAAGTCTGAACAAAATGTGCGACAAGACCTGATACCCAGGGGCGCCACGTGGAGGCTGCTCTCATGCACCCCACGAACATCTTGTCATTGTATATATTCAGTACCATAAAGTATGGAAACCTGTCACATGAAGCGGCCAATATCTGGAGTAAGTTACCACCTAGTGTCAAATGTGTACAATCTTTTGATGATTTCAAGAAAGAAATGTTAAAGACTTAGAAGGGCCGGTTGTGCAAGGGTTGGTCGTGCATGTTATGTGTCTTCAAGATGTAAAGTCATGCCAATGATTTGATGTATACTGCTATACTAATTACATGGTCATGACATCTACTGTCACCCATCACTTCAGACCCATCGGCCATTTCATATAACATCATCGCATGGAGCAAAAGCATAGGTACTGATGTTTGTTATTTTAAAACCCATGTAAAATAAAATATATCTTATCTTTTTCGTTCGTTTTCACTTTCCTCGTTCGTATATTCTTCACTTGCTCATTCATGTATTCGAGTTAGTTTTTCGGTCATATACATACTACCAAAGCTAAACGTGACGAATTAGAATTAACCAGTCCAATGTTAAACGAACCAGATGAAGTCACAAATAAAGCAGAGATCATCATCAGCCACACATTGAACAAAGAGTATATTTGCATCTACGTGACATAATGCTAAGTCTATTTTGTTAATTTATTATTTGTTTCCTTCAAATCTAAATGATACGCATTGCCCTCAAGTATTGAACACGTTAAACAAAATACCTTCCCTTTCAGATTTTAGTCTGGAGTCTGAAGAAGGAACCACAGATGAACATGGGCAACAACTAGACTAGATACATTTCTATAACAAATTAGAGTTTATTTCCTTTAAATATATGGATATATGGTAACATAACACGGTGTAACAGTACATTCGGTCACAGGTAGACCGAAAGGGAGGGCTACAGGAAACGAGCAGATTGTACATTTATTGTCTCCATAATATGCCAACCCTTCCTGGCGACAGACGAACAAACGCATCGCCTCTGGAGAGAATTTGTATCTAGTTTCCACCGATACTTATTTATATCTGAATAACTTTGCTTTCGAATGTATAAGAGCCAGTAACAACGCCGTACTATGCGTGGCCAAGCACGAGCAAAGCGTTATGGATAAGATCAGCTAAAAATGTATTTAATGTATTTAACGTCGGTCTGGTCAATGAAACAAATAACAGTAACCCAAATAGCACTTCGTGAGGTAATGTTAAAAGATCAAACCCTGACTGCAATTTGTAAACCGGCATGTTGGCGTCAATGTACTTTACAATCTGTATCCTCGGTCATTCTAGTGGTATAAATAATGCACACGAGATTCTGGATCTTGTAATTCTTAGCATACAGCATGCCCTTTGGCCATTTTTTGTCCCCAACATACATGGAGATCAAATATTTTTTGGCAAAGCTAGGTCATATAAGCAAGAGACAAACTTGAACCTAGACCCAAATAATCCAATGACCCACACAGACGATACATACATTTGTAACAAAGAACTTGCTAAAGCCCTTAAAACATATATCATGCTGTATAACTTCCAATAATAACCACACTGATAAGTATCACTAGGGAAAAACGATAGAACAATCATTATTCATAAATATACGTGTATATGTTATACTAACAACGAAGTGGTAAATGAACTGATTGATTTGGGTCAAGTGACACCCAAATAAAGCTAACCCAGCATATATGCCTTGTTTAGGAGACACATATTTAAGACGCCGATCTAGTCATCGTCGTAAACCACAGCCTCTCCTATGCTTAGCTAACGCGAATACATGGCGATGACAGGCCAGAATGGGACCTAGTGTGTTTCAAACTACAGTCATATCTGTAAAATCTACTTTGGAAACATGACAACTACAGAACATAGAAGGCCATATGGCAAGATGTTACGTGTACATCCTATATGTGCCGGATACGGTTTACTAGATCGCGCGAAAGAATTATAAGATGGAACATACGATATAACAGGCTACATTCGAATATGAAACTAGGAGTACGAACTACCAAGTTCGTATATATATGCGTACATTTGAACAAGTCGTAGAGGCAATTTTGTAATTTCATACGGACAATTTGACAATTCGTACGCACAATTTGTAAACCGTGCGAACAATTTTAGTCTTTTTCTGTAACACCCACGTGACAACGGATCAGTTGTTATGCTCTGGGCTTTGCCGTGGGAGTTACGTTAGGGACGCTAAATAGTCGTCGAACGAACAAAACCTGGATCCCAGAGGTGATGCAGATCAGGAAGCACATGACGATGGACCAGTTCTGGACAAAGCTGTTGTTGGTAGTGATGAGATAGCCGTCTGCTACTGCGTGCTGGCGTCCTACTAGCACGTGCTTTCGCATGCTATTAACAGCATTGTGAACATTATTGAGCGTCATCTGGCGAGTAGAAACGCGGGTTAAATGTGCGAACGCATACGGCTGCACGTAGGCTACGGTAACATGTGCTTTCGGAATTAAACAAGCAATTAGTAATTTTATACAAATCCTGCAAAAATATACAAAATATACAAAAAATATACAAAGTGAGCAAATAAGTGCCCCAATTCTCACTGATGTCTTAAGAGCAGGTTACATTAGCTGGTGAAATCAAAGTACATGTACATGTATGTGTTTTCTTTCAAAACAATAAATGATCAATTACACGAATTCGCTGAAATGAATGACAAGCTACTGTTACTATTATAATTACAAACTGCCAGGCAGACAAGTACGAACCGTGAAATTTTCCACAGACATGTCAAAGTTTTCAATTTCTTTCACGTACTGATCCCATTCGTACGGCACAAAGGCTCCCATGTTAAAGTAGACTAGCTTGGCAGTGAAACGACTAAAGGTGTTGTCTAAGCAAAACGAATAGTCACCTAGGATAAAAGAAAGAAATTCAAATTAGAATAGAAAAACAAAGAAAGTTACACTATGAGCAAAACTAGACAGTCGGGTGCTGGGCAATGCGATGGGGGCATCCCGGTTGGCCAAATATACCCATTATTACTCTCCCAACACAGCCATTGATAACTCAGTAGAAAACGACCGCAGCGGGAAAAATACTCTTGTACTGAAGAATACCTATGAGAAGGTTTTCCTATTATATCAGCCCAAGGTAAGGTTTTCTTCATTGTGTTTGGTCTCCGGTAAGACATAATTTATGCTTATGTTGCCAGAGTATGATTTGACATGATCTCTCGTGACTCGTCTTATATGTTTAGTAATAGATGTAGTATATGACATACACATGTACAGCATGCTGTAAGTCAAATACAGATTGATTGATTGATTGATTGAATGATTGATTGATTGATTGTTTGATGTCGATATGTCACCCTCTTTGTGTAAACCTGTATGGATCGCCATGATGTGAAAGTGATTAGCGAATGGTTCCAACCCCTTAGGGAATGCCATTTTCGGCGGCCGAAGGAGCAAAATATTGGTAACCCCAATGGAGATGGCAACTGGTTGAGTGCATTAGAGAGCTACGCTGATGCCGGAGACAAAATAATGTATATATACATAATGATTCAACCCAAAGAATACGTACTAACAGCATGGTCTTCGTCTTACTCAACAGGTGGGTATTGATTTCATACGGTCATCGCACAGACGCCCTATGCCTCATGCACACACGTTATTATATGGCCATTCTGTGGGCAGGATTTATATATACTACGTGGTGGGGGGTGGGTGGGGTTGCATGGGGCGGCTTTGGTGGGGGTGGGGTAGTGGGCGGGGGGAGATGTCGGAGAAATGTGAGCTACATGTACATGGTGGTTCAGTGACAAGGCATGCACTCAAAATAAACCCCCATAATTGTTACTCGAATACTATTTTCTTTTCGGTCCAAGGAATAGACAACTTACCCGTATGTTGCACAGTTACTTCTGTATCGCCATGATCTGTCCACAGATGGGAAGTCAAGATCTCACCATCTGGCTTCATAATCACCAGATCAACGTTTCTGTCTGCACCTTGTAGCACCTGGCAACAGTACATGATTGAATTAACCTGTTTGGTCGATATGAAACAATTATTTTAAGCGCTACATGATAATTGATTGTATAGTAAAAGCCTTAAACATGTTAAGTATTATATGGCTAGATATGATATAAACAAACACATTTGGATTTGCAAGGAGGAATATGGCCGTAGCAGTAACCATCAAGCCATTGAAAGACATTTGTTTTAAAATATATACAGCTCAGAAAGTGTAATGATAATCCAGGAGCGGCAAAGAATCTACCTATTGAGGCACGACACAATATCTCGGTATGCATGCATGCAATGATCAACAGCATCGACGACGAAGAGCAGCAACAGCTACTGCAGTAGCATAACCACCATCACGAATAATAATAATAATAATAATAATAATAATAATAATAATAATAATAATAATAATAATAATAATAATAATAATAATAAATACATAAATACATAATAATAAATAAATAAATAAACAAATAAATAAATAAACAAAATGATAATTAAGATTAGTAGCCATTGAATGCATTACCCATCATTACATTTGTTCATCGACCAATTGCAACACACCTCAAAAGAAGCATAAAGTTGAGCACCGGCTTTGATTTTCTGGAAGAAGCATTCTCGTCCTCCGGCGGGAATGTGAACTCTGAACTCGTGGTTGACAGCTGGACTGGCGTCGAAATCCATGTTCGTGTCACTGATGTCCGCCTCAGGATAATCGTTCTGCCTACGAGGCACACCAGGGGGCTGACAATGGGAGCAATGGGTTGACAAAATCGTGATAATAATCAAACATATGTTGGCTATTGAAGACAGCCATGTGGCTCCCTCTGAGGACGCCATGTTTGTTTTGGTCTGTTCGTTGCCGGGATGACGCGCGCAGCAGCAGCAACAGTAACCAGCCGAATACGGCCACCGCCTTGCAGCGCTTGAACACGGTTGACAGGGAAGCTACATGTAGGCAGCTCAGACAATAGACAGTGAGTGACAGTCGGCTGCAGTGTTGATGTCAGCTGGCCAGGCTCGCTGGCTAGGCACCTGCTGGCGACGATCATTATTGGCACAATGATTGCTCAATACTGCAGTCATCTGGTCGTTGTTTGTCCGCGTTGTACTTTTCATGCCCGCGTAGTTCTGCAATCACAAGTCACTGAAAGATACAGACATACGGCCGTGGAGAAGAGAACGTAATAAAAGTGATAAGCTGTGCTCGGCTAATCGTACACAGCTATATGCACCTTTACCATATGGGAAATGTAGCAGCTGCCGCACTGAATGTGTAAACCCCTTTTGTGCACAGACAAGACAGAGCTTGTTTGTACAGTCACAGAGATGAAATGTTACTGCATCTAGTAGGCGTTTTGTCTGTTCATATTTGACTTCTATCTTTTTCTGAGAAAACGATCAAAGATGTTTTTCTGGGAAAGGTTATAAGTGCCAATTAAGCACAATTTTCTTTCTTGAATACACGCCTCTATATTGGCCATGCATCAAATGCCCTTGCGCCATGTTTGTCTAGCCAGACGGTTAGACGAAATAAACCTTACTGCAAGCGTTGGTGAGTTATTTTCCAAGCCCCCCTTTGCATCTGGCCATTTTGCTTGTGTTTTTGTCTGCATTTGTCTGTTTTGGGCTATGCATCTAGGCAGTTTTCCGAGCTTTGAATCTAGGCATTTGTCCGTTTTGGGCTTTGTATCTAGGCATTTGTCTGTTTTGGGTTTTGTCCTTGGGCATTTGTCTGTCTGCCCTGGGTTTCGTTCTGAGTTTTGTTCTTTACTTCTGGAGGGACAAAGCCTTCTGATACACACGTATCTCTTGCAGCACCCAGGAGAAAGGAAGAGTAACTTGTCGAAGGCCAAGCGTATGAAACCGCCCCCGCGTAGCATAGTGGTTAGAGCGTCCGCTCGGGGTGCGGGAGGCCGGGGTTTGATCCCCGACCGCGTCACACCAAAAGACGTAAAAACTGGGAGGTTTGCGCTTCTCAGCTTGGCGCTTGGCATTAATGAGTTAGGCAACCGACTGGGCGGCTCAGAGTCAGTATAAATGGTCTGAGTGATTCCTTTCTGCTCACCTGTGGCGGAATTGAATCGGTGGCTTGACACCTAAAAATTGTCGGGCGTAGATCGTTCGGCCCAAACAAGACAGGTCTACATTAAAATCACCACGCATACACCTGCATACACCACCGAATCCAACTTGCAGTCGGTGATATGACCATGAGTGGTTGAAAGCCGACTATAAGCCTGATTCACCCACCCACACTACACGGTAAGTATTTTTTTCCTAGAAATTACAAGTTACATAACTGGGCTATGTATTGTGGAACAGCCACCTTTTGTGATGTCACAATGACATTCTATCATGGCACAAGAATACGTCAGTAATTTTTTAGCCCGTGCGGCCTTGATCAGACCATTTAAACGTTGCAATTGCATGGAAAATCTGTATCTCTAACCAATTCAATTTATTCGCATCTCTCTATACCACACCCTATCCATATTTGAATACTAGATGTTTTATACCATGCCAAGGTTGTATTGGGCTTTATTTTTTATATTTGGAACTATATTTTCACTCGCACGCTCAAACATGTGTGTTAAGCATCCTCAGTGGAGAAAAAACGGCGCCATTCTTGAGAGGTAAGGCGAAAGCTCCGGGTAAAATATCATTAACGCCACATATTTGAAAGTAGAAGTTTTCCAATGTATACAAAAGTGTTCGATGTATACAAAAGAGTATCTGTAGCACGTGTCAGTCTTTTGTACATCGGCTTTGTGACAATCTTATGGGGACATCAAAATAAATGTGACACGATTCAAATTCTTTATCTGTGCGCCATGATGCGAGACTAATCCCAAGCTTCTGTATCGGTTACTGTATATTCAAAATGGCGTACATCCGGGGGCATTGCGTGTATGTAGTGAAAGGCCATATGTGCTGCCATATTTTTGTGTTACCATTTATTATTCCAGAAAAACCATTCACGATGATGATGATGATAATCATGGTGGTAGGTGCTGGGGCAACGAGCCCGTGCCGTCCGTGCACCTGTGTGGCAGACAGGCTGGTCTGCCACAGCCAGCCTCCGACATAATGGGATGTGATCCCTAAGAATATACAACATGTGGATCTGAGGGGAACGAGATCCTCCAGAAACTAAGGGACATCATCCTCCAGGAGCAGTGCACGTTCAAGATCAATCTGGCCTGGGCTTCATCATGCGCCATGTGTCCACTGCAGTGTACCGATACTACGTGCCGTTACGCAACACCACCCTGCTGAAGAAGAACATCACCATCTCGTCCCTCAAAGATTTCAACAGCCTGAAAGAGCGACTCCGGGAATCACCGATAATGCCAGTCTCAGCAGGCCCAGCTCGAACTGGAAGATCCACTTCGTGACCATCATGGTGGTCTACATCTACAGAACATTCTTCACCATGGGATGGGGCCGGCTTCCGGACTACATCAAGAACAATCCCAATATCGTGGCCTTGGACAGTCATGGGGTGAGAGAATATGAGGATCATCTGTGCGCCTTCCGGTGTCTGGCCGTCCATCACAAGCAGGCTCAGAGGGAGGCTGCAGTCAGACAGTACTACAGGAAATGGCGTGCATTCATGGCCGGGCGGGGCAAAATCTTGCCGGAAAACCCGAAAGATTACCCCGGACTGCCTTCGACGCAACTCAATCTCTTCGAGCATTGTTTCAAGGTGAGCATCACTGCCTGCGACCTCAAAGAAGATGGAGCCATCGTGATCAATCATCATCTGACAACGTAGTATCGAGACCACCTGTATGTCAACATCCACGACAATCATCTGAGCTATCTCTCTTCCTTCTCCGCCTTTGCAAAGAAGTTCCAATGCTCCAAAAGCCAACGCCACTTCAACCGTCTACAAAATATGAGGTCACATGTCAAAATCTGCCATAATGTTACCCATAATGTTACCAAGTACACATGTCAAAATCTGTCATAATGTTACCCATAATGTTACCAAGTACAAGCTCCCGGGAGGTTTTTACCAAGCCACCAGATCCATCTTCGACCATCTGGAAGATGTCGGGATCACCACCATTCCGGAACAACGTTTCTTCCCTTGGTTTGCCACCTACGACTTTGAGGCTCTGCTGGAGAGAGTGGAAGACGATGAGGGAAGCGCCAAACTGATGTGGGAGCGGAAACACCAACCCATCGTGGTCAGTGTGGCCTCGAATGTGGAAGGGTTCACGGAACCGGTGTGTTTCGTAGAGGAAAATGTAGATGCCTTGCGGTCATCCATGAAGGACCATGATGACCCAACTGAAGACTATCTCCCAAAAGTCTCACTAACTGGCGACGGAAAAGTGGTGCCAAGTGAAGGTACAGCTCCAACGCCTCCTGGAACAATGGAAGCCCGAGGACACAGAGGTGGAAGAATGCGATGCCGAGGACAGTGCCGCTGTGGAAACCGACAGCGACGAGCCTCCCACTCGAGACTACCAACAACGCATGGCAAGACCCAACGTCTTCAGACAGATGCTCCAACGTTTGGAAGACGATGACGATGAAATGATGAGTGAGGATTACGATGACGATGACGATGATGAGTGGCGTATAATGATCACGATGACTCCCCGGAAGATGACGATGAAGAGGACTCCCGCCGCGATGACGTATCCGAGCCAGCGGAGATGCCCAAAAGTGTCGTGTATCAACGGCTGAAGAAGCTCGAAAGCAAGTTTCACTCCTATTTGTCCCAACTTCCAGTCGTAGGATTCAACTGACCGGAAAAGCTTTCGTGGTCAAGAGGAACAACTCTTATCTTTCCATGTCCACCGACAAGTTCCGTTTCTTCGACATGACCCAATTCCTGGCCCCTGGATCGAGCTACAGCAAGTACCTCAAGGCATTCCACGTGGAAGAGAGTAAGACGTATCTGCCTTACGAGTGGCTCGATTCGGTCGATAAGCTGGGACTTTCCTTCCGGAATATGAGGCCTTCTACTCGTCCTTGAAGAACGTGAACACCCTGGATGTGGAACACGTGGCCTGGGAGAAGGGGGGAAAACTCGGAGCGGAACCCAAGTCTGGCCGGGAAAACTACGAAGAGTTACTTTAGATATGGATCAACCGCAGCATGACCACCTTCAGGGACTTCCTGCAGTACTACAATAACCTGGATATCGGCCCCTTTGTCACCGCGGTAGCGAGATTCCAGGAATTTTACAAAGAAAATCGCCTGGACGTCTTCAAAGTAGCCATATCCGCCCCGGGATTTGCGCGCCAGCTCCTGTTCAGATGGGCCAAAGCGGAAGGAACCGTGTTTCCCCTGTTTCACAAGGAGGATGAATATCTATATAAGACTGTGAAGACGGAAATATGCGGAGGACCCTCCATCGTCTTCAAACGGCATCACAAAGTGGGAGAGACCCATCTCCGAGGCACCCCTTCCAAGGTGTGTGGGAGTATCGTAGGCTATGAAGCAAATGCGTTGTATTTGTGGGCAATCGGCCAACCTATGCAGACAACCTCATACGGCGTCATCACGTCCCACAACGACGTCCTGAGAGTCGACACTGTCCGTCGGGAACGATACCTCAAAATGTTTGAGTGGATGGATTACGTCGCCAAACGTGACAACTTGACCATCTGTCACAAACTGAACACAGGCTCTGAGAAGAAAGTAGGGCCTTACTTTCTGGATGGCTATTGCCAGTCCAATCACACGGCCTACGAGTACTTCGGCTGCTACGTGCATGGACACGATCCAGCTGTCTGCCCCATCACCGCCAAAATAAAGAATGAGTTCTGGAAAGCCCGACAACCCCAGCTATTGAAGAGGACGGAACTGAGATCGGCCTTTATTAGAGATTGGGGATTCCAACTCGTGGAGAAGTGGAAATGCGGCTACGACAAATGGGAACAGCTCGCCGCCAGCTTGGAAGATGTATCCCACACCGACTACCTCCCGCCATGTTGCAAACGCTGGCAAGGACGGGAGATGAGACCCGCCGATATCTTGGAAGCCGTCAAAAACCAGGAGTTTTTCGGGATGGTGGAATGTGACATCGAGGTGCCTGAGTCGTGGCCATCCGGATATGAAAGGGAAATGTCTCCCCGAGAATACTTCTCGGAGATGAGCCCCATCTTCTGCAACACCAAGGTGAAAATGGAAGATATGTCGCCCTCCATGCGTGAGCACGTCCTGGGAGAAGGACTCAACGAGAAGCCGCGGCGTCTTCTAGTGGGAGGGATGAAGGCGGAAAAAAATCTTTCTGGCTACCCCGCTACTGTGCTGGTACATGGAGCACGGACTGGTGGTGACCAAAGTGTACAAAGCCGTGGAATACATCCCCAAAGCGTGTTTCAAGCCGTTTACGGAACAAGTTAGCCAGGCTAGAAGGAACGGGGTCGACGATCCGGACACCGCCATCATCAGACGATGAAACTCTTAGGAAATTCCGCTTATGGTAAGCAATATTTTACATCCAGGGTAAATCCTTTTAGATTTATACATGCATACAGTGGTCCCTGCGATTTAAGACCACCCAATGAGCCATCAAAAAATATGGTCTTAAATTGAAGGTGGTCTTAAAATAGAGGGATATTTATACTGAAAGTATACAAGTGGTGTTACTGATATCCGGTCTTAAAATGCAGGGATTTGTTAAATAGAGGGGTCTTAAATCGCAGGGACCACTGTATATATATTTATAAAACTAACACTACTTATGGCATACACATACTTTACGCGAGAGACAAGTTTCACGGTATAGTAAAGTTACATGGATAAATATAAAATACTCTTACTTATGTACATAAAAATAGTCTTAGATAAATAAATATATAGATACTTAGATAGATAAATATATAGATAATATATATATCATGTACAGTACACTAAAGTACGGTGTGGTATCTACATTGTTTCAAAATGAAACTAAGAAAACTATTTGGAAGTCCCCAGAAACGACGATGACAACGTCTCCGATATGGATGAGTGAACCATTCCCAAAGTGTCCCCATATTTCACTGTATTTTTTCCATGTATGCTATATGTTT
>JAAUYG010208241.1_pt1 | contig 11512 bp, 8 predicted proteins | sample 7278091 | NCBI WGS metagenome assembly JAAUYG01 (sample SAMN14350201, study PRJNA611818) | marine sediment metagenome | isolation source: surface marine sediment (0.6m) | place: French Polynesia: Moorea | collected 2018-08 | reverse complement strand
CTTGCGGGCCCACCTCTGCCATCAGCACAGTCACACCATCACCAAGGGGAAGCTTGTGGTGCTGCAGCCTCAGCTTCCATCCACTTTACTGCCTAGGCTTCGGGTTCGGCTTCTCTCAGAATCTGGGTCATAACTCATTGTTAGCCGCGGGCCACGGTGAAAGCTCCCTGGAAACGCAGGGAACTGGGATGGCAGTGTTAGCAACAGTGCCATCCGAGGGGAAGTGGAGAGGAAAGCTGAAGCAACAGCATCTTTCCACATCCTCCCTGTAGAACCAGCAAGCACAGGCCACACATAGAAGTGTTATCTTTTCACAGGAAAATCTGCCAAATGGTGCAAAAAGGACTGTTTAACCCCGTGGCAACAAGCTATATGTCAGTATTTTTTTTAGCATTTTCAAGAGGCCAGCACAACTTAAGTGAGGTGCTTCAATGATTTAGAGCATAACAGTATAATACCCTGAATATGCTATTGATATATGCTGTATAATTCAGTTTAATTACCGCAGTGTTCATCATATTCATGAAGCTGTACAGAAGCAAGTACAGTACTCTCTTGCGAAATCATCGCTGCAACAACTGCAAGTCATGAAGCTGTACAGAAGCAAGTACAGTACTCTCTTGCGAAATCATCGCTGCAACAACTGCAAGTCACAAAGCAAAATTATATTCCTGCCTACGGGTATTATTATAGCAGGCACTGGCAATGCACCAGATTTATAATCCGAAGGATGCTGAGAAAGAACACACAAGTTCTCTTGTTTAACATGATTCCATTTGGGTAAAAATCTTCAATTTCCTGTAGCACAGACATCGAATCAACTGACCAATAAGATGAACGATAAATAGACTCTTTGTGTAAAATGTGTAAGTACACAAGTTCTTCCATTTGGGTTAAAATATTCAATTGCCTGTAGCATAGACATCAAATCAACTCACTAATGGGATGAACAGCAAATGGACTCTTTGTTTAAAATGTGTGAGTATTTTTTTATACAGTTGTAACAACTAAAAGGAACTAGCTTTGTACCTTTTTACAAAAAGTTGCCTAACTGGGAAGCAGTCAGGCAACCTCACAATAGCAACAGACATATAGATTACTCGGTTAGATGTTTGAGTGTGGCAGGATCCTATAGACAAGCTGAAGTCCCATCCATCCAGATTTCGTCCCCAAGGAGACCATGAAGAGCCAGTCTCTAAACAGTCTGCGGCCACAACTGGGACCGCTGACTGAACATGTCTACGGCGTGTTTTGATCGATTCCTCAATTTGATCAATAGCTACCGAACCCTTAAAATCCCTCAGTGGTCGGCATCCGTGGTGCCCTCAAACAATCTGACCTCCGGGGAGCATATGACAGGGACTAGCTGCCGAGCTTCTGCAGTCTATTGCTTTTCTTGGATTCCCATCATGCCTGGTCTGAGCATGGCAATATCACCAATCTGGCTTTCATCTCTGGTCAGAGAGCTACCTCAACAAATCGCAGATGAGACCAAATCATGGAGAGAAACGGAATCAGTCGGGGCGGGGCGACCGCAAATATCTGAGCCAATTTCTAATACCCTGTTCATACTAGAGCTCAAGCCGGTTGGAAAGCAGCTTGGCATGTTCATATTAGCAATATTTCAGGCCAGTTTTAACCCAGATTCAAACAACGGACTTAATGTATTCCACAATACATGTAACTTCAACCGCTTTATTCCATCTACCGTTCTCCACTCGGGCTTCTACATTTAGTAGTTTGTGCAGTTTTTCATTGTTGTTGGCCTTATCTCTGAGATGTTTCTTTCAAAATTGCATCTACAATAGGGAGTACTTAGCACAACAAATTCGCAGTATGAATATTCGGTTTCATTTGGAAGCCAAACTACCTTGGTCATATGATTACTACCCTTTAGCCAATCATATCGCGACATATAAAAGCTCCGCCAATCGTGAGGTGCCCCTGTTTTCGCACCTTTTCCCCTCTTCCAGGTATCTTCAGAAAATTTTCCCGCCAATGGGTTTAAAATACTCCCTATTACCATGATTATGGAAAGTGGTACAGTGATGCAGGAAGTGCTCTACAGTTTCAGGACTGAGACGCAGGGATATATTTGCCCTGTCAGGTGAGTATTGTCTCTCTGAACACCACAACCACTGCATGCATTCAGATGATGTATATCTAGTCTGAGCCATGATCATCAGATCATGGTGATGTGATGGTTTCAGCATGTTCAGTAATATTTAACTCATCTAATTACCTACTGCAGTGCCGGAGAGCTTTCTTCTTCTAATTTAGCGAGAATCTTAAATCTGGAGAATTCTTTGTTACTGGTAAATATGGCACCACCTAGGTTTGTGTTGAAAATCCGTACCAGGAACTTTTTGCTCATGAATGTATATGGTGTAAGTAATTAGGAACAGTTGTCTAGACGTGTGTGCACAGTACAGTATTATGGTCAAACAAATTTCCTCAGCACCTTGTCTTCTCTTGTCCAATAATTGTCGCAGTGCTTAGCAAGTGTACTAAATAGTAACATGCCAACCACTGACAAAGGTGATGTGAAGAACAGCGAGCTTGTATACAGCCCTACTTATAGCTCCAATCTTCGTCAGTTGCAAAATTACAACGAAATGTATCAATCTTTCCCCAATACAGACAGTTATTAAATATCCCTCCCCAAACCAGAATACTAGGTTTCCCAAAAATAAAATCCTGATTTTCTTATATATAAAAAATATGTTTTGATGAAACAACTGGAACCACAGGGTTTCTGATCAGCCAGAAGGATAAGAAATTGGGAGAAGAGAAACCTGAGCTAATTTTAGGTATTTTATTTCTCAACTGTATTTTTTTTCTGCTGGGATCAAGGGACTACTCCATGTAGCATGTGTAGTCCTACTTATAATTTTAGATTTGTTTTAAAGAGTGTAAAAATTGTCCATAAAACTGGTGACTTTATGACACGTATGAGGTTATATGCCAAAAAAATTTTGTGGTATGTGCAGACTCCACCATAAGCTGTTACTGTACAAGATATTTTCTTGATATTATCTGTATTCCCAAACTTATTAGACTTCTCCCATGAACATGTTGAATACGTACCGTTAGTGCTACTTCAGCATGTTCAAAAGCTTTGAAACATGTGATAAATTCTAGCAAACAAATCACGGATAACCCAAAAGCAAAGATTGTTAAGAATCAACAGTATCTTTAACATACCTTCTACTGGATCTCCTTCTTCAACATTATAGTAGTCCTTGATTAGTTGGTATGTTGATTCAGAGACGTGGACCTGGCCAGGTTTTCCTTCAGACTCCATCGTATTGGCCAATGTAACATCATGTGACCACACGTCGAACTTAAACCTTCTGGTTCCTACCAGGCCACAGAGTACTGTACCAGTGTGGACACCCACACGCATGTTCACCGACTCATTGTGGTCCTCGTCAAACTGAATGATGGCCTTGCACATAGACAGACCCATCTCCACGCAGCACCTGGCGTGGTCGGTGCGAGCTTCTGGGCAGCCCGATACGCAGTAGTAACAGTCGCCAAGAGTGGAGATCTTCTCACAGCCATGCTTCTGGCACAGTTCATCAAAGCGACCAAAGAGATCATTGAGCAGACTCACTAGCTGCTCTGCAGGCTTGCCGGAGCTCATCTTGGTGAAGCCGACAATGTCGGCAAAGAGAATGCTGACGTGGTCCATCTGCGTCATGTGGAAGGATCGGAAGGTCATTTTGCCTCTCTCTGGGCTGGAGTGGCGATGACGGCTCCTTCCGCGATCTGGGTCATCTTCCTCTTCACGCTCCTCGCGGGATTTCATCACCTCTTCGGCAACGGTGGTAGGCATAAGCGAGCTGATCATCTGGTGCTTGATCTGTTTTTCCAACTCCATTTCCTTACGAGACATAATGGACTGACCCACCTTGAGGAACGTACTACGTGTGCGCACCTGAGTCATGATGTGGATGTGGATGCAAGTGAGGTGGATCCCGATGTGGATGAGGATGCGACCAACGATGAAGTATTCATCATGTTCATCCCACCTGATGAAGAAGCCCGATAGTATCTCCAATGCCACTGAGAATATTCCACCTAGTATGACACAAAGGTACAATGGCAGGGGAACCATAGTGTATACCATGAGCAAGATCTCCACTGCGCACACGAATACACTGACCATCGACATGTCGGAGTTCTTGTGATCCGCAAAGACCAGCAGGAGGAATAGGAACAGAACGGCTGTAATCGACACAGATGTAGCCATGACATGGTCTTTATATACAGACGTGAATGTAAATCCTAGAATGGCAGCGGCAAGCGCCAGTAGTACAATGACCACAATCAGAAAGGCCACCCAACTCTCCTTCTGCAAAGTCCCGAAAAAGATACACCATGTAATGCAACAAATGATGATGTAGGCCAAGGCATACTGGAAGCGCCTCCTCAGCAGCGGAAAATTACTTCGGCCATACTGATCTTCAAGAATGCTGGAATCGAACTTGGGATTCCACCAACTCTTAGCCGATCGCTCAAAGAGAATAGGAATGAGGCTGCTTTTTCGCTGCACATCAACAATGGCTGAACTTGTCACTGAGCTTTGTTTGTGTCTCGGTGATGTTAGCCTGACCGTGCCATCCTCAGGGTCTCGGTCAGGCTTATACTCCACTGTCACTCCATCGGCTGTTGCCATGCTGGATGATTACTGTGGCCTCACTCTGAAAAGAAATAATGACACTGTACTGTAACTTTTATGAATTTAGTCTGTAGCTTGGACGTTAACCTGATTAGCTCTGATAATACAGTAGAACCTGTCTTGAAAGACCGTCCCATTACTAGTAGTAGCCACACAAAGTGGCCTCTCATGACACATGGTCTTTGCCAACAGATTCAATTACACTGACATGTAGGTCCTTCTGCCAGGAATATCTGGTCCTACATATTTCACTGTATCTATGTATTAATATTTGTCAGCTTATATCCATATACTAACATGTAATCTGCTAAAATTATGACATCTCTGGAAGTTTAAACTCAGTATGCTCGCTGAAAATTAGGGAACAAACTTTGCTTTCATTTAATTAAAACTCAGAGAGTACTAGTAGAAAGACAATTTTTCTATTATGAATCCAACAACCTATTTTCTCGCATATCTGAAATGTTATGCATGTCATACTCATACTGGCATGCTGAATGGCACATCATGTGCATCAGCATATGACATTGACAAAAGAAAAAAAAGGATCCATGGTACACCTCATACAGCAGCAGCAACAGTCCAAAATATCTTTCAAACAGATTGACCATGTGTTAAACACACAAAACATAGCATTGCTACTAAGATACATGAATGATTACACAAAGGAATATGAGAAGTGGCAGTGCAAGATGCCGACCATTGACATCTGGTCAGAAAATTGTGGGGTCAAAGTTAAACCAGAAGTGTAATCCAATGCATTTTATATTTGGTTTAAAAAGAATCAAATTAAGGGATAGTCTTACAAATAAAGAACATATGCTCTCAAAGATAACAAAATAGACAGATTTTATTTTGTCTGAAACCATGTGCACAGCTCCGATTGCCAAAGTCATGCCTTTAACTTGCATTTATGAAACAGCCTAATTTTAATTAATTATTGTGCGAATTACTGCCAATGGGAGCTAACTAAAATAGTTGCAACTTGTGCTAAAGAAAGTAGTTTCTTGGGGAATTTGCACGGTTATTCATACCAGCTTAGTAAACATGGTCAACATAATGTTAACATAATATTCTGCTGCTACACAATCTGTCTACAATATGTACAAGACACCACAATATTTCTACCATTTGAATCAGCTGGCAGCACATGTCCTCATTAAAGTCCTTGCCATGCTTACTGCCACTTGCCAATTAGCTTTAAAATCAATTTAATCTACATCCTGAAGACACTGCAGCTGTGACAGCTATAATGATTCACCTGTTAATACTGTGATATGCAGGGTTAGTTCATTCTCAACACGATCAACATCATGGTTCTTGTAAATTACAACATTAACTCTATAAACTGTGTATGGCATGTATAAATTACACAAAGGAGGCAATGAAAGGCAATTGGTATTTTAAACATCTTTCATTAAAGTTACTTAAGTGACAAGGCTATACACAAAATATATTTTTAGTCTATAATTCAAACTCAACATATGATCAAAGGTCTTCATTTTCAATGCGAATGCAAGTTACAAAGTTCATGTTACAGAGTACAGTCTTTATACTGGTGAAGCACTTCAAAGTCATAACAGATTATGGAAAACAGCTTACTGCAGTAGTGTATAAGGTTGTATATGGTATTGCATACATATACTTCCTTCCTTGTTTCAAACTTTAATTGCTAGGGATCCGTGGCCTGGATCCACGGCATTGAGTTACGGTTTGACACCGCTTTAGGTGATGAATACATAATCTTGGTGAGCAAAAAAACACTGTCAACACGCAATACATAATACTTAATTAAATTGCAATGGTATATTTATCAGTATTTTAATAGCACAGCTACTTTGAGGTATCACAGAACTCTCTACTCTATACAGTAACCCACAGCACTGTATAGAAAGATTTATTGGGACAAGCTATTCACCACCATGATTAATTGGTTGTAGATTAACAAGTCAACTGATCAATCAGTTAATTACCAAGCACCTGGAAAAATTTTGACTTGTGTACACGTATTATCTGGAATTGGCATCATGTAAAGCCATATATGTAACAACTGACAGATGACAAGAGCGTCTGGTTGCTCCTGGGTTTCTAAGCTTTTCTAGTGTCCCAGAAGCATTATCTACTCCTCAGTGCATAATCAGATAATGTAGGCCTACATCAGTACATACCTTTCTTGCCCGGTTTCAGCGATCTAGTGCAGGTCATTGACCACTGATCAGTGCTGACTTCACACAGTGTGACTTCACCACGGACACCAGTACTAGATTCGGTGGTTATCTGATAATCTGGTTATACTGGTAAATCTGAGTTATCCATTAAAACATATACTTCCGATCTACCACCAGCTATATATAAGGAGCTTGCATGGCACCTTACAAGCAGATTTTCTTGCAAGCCAACCCTGCAAAACTACCTGCATATATGGCTGCATATACGACTGAGCAGACCGCACGGCACTTGAAGACATAAATCCCTTGCCGGGTCGGGCTATATATATTTGGGCTTTGCAGTCATTTGAAGTCACGCCCTCGATTTATACTGTAGTGTTAATGCACAGGCCAGTACAGCAATTTTCTACAATGTGTTTAACATTTTGTAGCATGGAAGTTGAAACCAAAATTGCTCTAAGATACCAAACAAAGTGTGATCTTTATAACAGCAACATAATCATTCGTCACTGGAAAGCAAATCACTCATTTCCGTAAGCGTGCGTATAAGAAATGGAACAGCCTGGGAAAATCCCGCAAGGTGGCGGGAGTGTCTGAAGGACGGCGGGTTCCTGTAATTGGGTGTTCTGTCCGTTAAAGCACGCCAGTTATTGCGCCCCGTTTATTAATTGCAACGATTTTTATAATCAATAATTTTGCACAAACATACTGTGCGATAATGGTCAGCTTTGTGATAACAACGTTTTTCTATGCTACCAGGTTTTAAACCTGTGCTGTGATTACTGACTAGATCAAAAGGGATTTAATCTAGTCAGTGACACATTTGTTTTCTGCACACACTGTGACAGAACACACTGATATATATGAAAAGATGAGGGGATTTTGTATTCCAGGTACAGTTTCAAATTAAGACACAGCTCAAAACCTAACTGGTAGCTACTACTACAATAAACAAGAGACTAAAGTATATTTGCTGCATCAGTCTCGATGAAAGTGGACAACTACTATAGTAATTTTATTGTGCCCTGGAGCAAATTTAACATTGATTCTTGTAATAGACAAAAATGTTACTCTTACTGCATGCATGTTTTGATATGGCATCGAGATGAGGATGAATGCTGCTAGATACTGAGACATTAATCTCTGTGCTAAAAATAATGCATGGTTACATGGAATGTAAATAACATTTGTTCCAAACACTTCCAAACACGTTCAAAAAGTGTATAATTTAACAAATTTGCATTTGTTTCCTGTCATTTCACTTGCAATTTGCATTTGTTTCCTGTCATTTCACTTGCTACTTGATTAGTTCAGTTTAAGTTGCATATTCATAATTGCCTTATAATTTGTCTCAATTAAGACGGGGTCTCAGACTTGAAGGTTGGGCTATATAATAACAGTATATACCATAGTTTATCGACTAACATACCAGTACCTGGGTTTTTGGTATATTTTCTTCATGTGAACAATCTGCATTGCATAAAGATGTGAGCCATATGTGGTTATCAGGGTGATACAATTATTATGTATGTATGTGTTATAGTTTACAACTGATATACATTCTTCAAAGCAAGATTCTGCGTTATGCCTGTCCATATACTACCCTTAATTGAGTGACCCCCTTAGGGGGTCATAGGTATCTCCCATTCTGATCTAGCACCCCGGTCTAGCACCACGTATCTGCACTATAATTTTGAGATTTAAGAATTATGCACCTGGTAACTCAAAAGCTGTCACCCACAGTGCGAAACAGGCGGAAATTTGGGCCCCATTGCATGGGTATACCAGTACATGTAGGGTGTAGTTGGGGTACTTTTGCCTGGGTCCTGTCAAGATTGAGAATCGTATTTTATATCAGACACCACTGACAGAGCAAAATGGATGAAACATTTGGTTGGGGTATAGCTGTGTATCAAATAATTTTCCTTTCCCATGTGTCAATATCACTTTTTGAGAATCACGGTACTTCATATTATAACTAAAATCATTATATTTATTTGTAGAATGAAACAAAAAAAAATAGGTCCTGTGGGCTTGAGCATGCTGTGCGTCAGGCATTTTTTGCTTTCAATGTGTCATGGTCACTTCATTGTTATTCAGTGCAATTTTTGAAAATAGCCTCATAACTCAAAAAGTGTCACTTGTAGGATGAAACAGATGCAAATTGGGCTTCTAGGATATATGTTGTAGGGGGTACATGAAGTACTTTTGACCTGCAACATGCCAAGGTGATTTGGGGTCATTGAATGCACTTTTTGAAAATCACATCATAAAGGGACATGGAGGAAAATTTGTTGCTGCATTGTTTGAAAATCACTCCATAGCTTGGAAACTGTTACTTGCAGAGTGAAATAGATGAAAATATTGGCCTGGCTGGAGGCATGTTGTATGCTGTGCTTCAGGTACTTATTCACTTTTAATGTATCAAGCTCACTTTAGGGTCATTCAGTGCACACTTTTCAAAATAATTTAGCACAGACTGGAATGGCAGAATATTTTGGTCCCAGGGGTTTGTGTATGGTGTATATAGGATAATTTTCACTCGGGACATGTGCCGGTCATTTCCATGGCTCACTCTTTGAAAATTGTCTAGCAACTCGTGAAAGTCACTTGTAGAGCGAAAATCGACAAAATTTTGGCATTCAGGTTGTGTATTAGATGATCACGTCTGATGTGGTAAAGTCATTTTGGGGTCAATCTGTGCACTCTTTGTAAATGTATATGACCTAACTAGAAACCGTTGCTCGAAGAGGAAAACGCAAAATTTGGGACTTTAGGATATGTAGGGTGTAATTCAGGTGCTTTTGACCTTTTGGCATGTCAAGGTCACTTTGGGGCCATTCAGTGGACTTTTTGGAAATGGCCTTACTAGATCAGTACTATATACTTTCCTGGATTTCTTGGATTATACTGCAGGCAAATAAGTGTATGTACTAATATTTAAGGCTTACTGAATGAGAGTTCATGAATTGTGGTACGGATGAATCACTGGCACATCGAGGACAAGCTTGCGAGACACTTCACACCAGTGATGAGGCCATGACCATAATTACCGGTAATTGTTAAGAGTTTGAGAACCCTACTACTATATACCTACTGCTACATTTTAGACTCACACACTGTGTAGTTTTAAGCCTTATTTACCCACAAAAAGCATATGCTTTTTTTTGGCAGTATACAATGTTAAAATAGCTTCAATTGTTAACATTTCTTATAGCGGTGTTCACATAAACATGTATTTACGTGTGGTTAGAAATGTGGGTCAAGACAAGAGTTTGGCAATGCGGCACATCTGTCAAAAAAGTCCCACCTTTCACAAATGCTTCTTTTGTTTCTTTGGAGTAAATATTTTATCATACTCATCTGTCACTGGATAAACCTGAGTTGAGTAACTGTAGTTAAACCGGTTCAGAAATTCACTGCATGCTGTAACTCCTAATGCCAAGTACAGGGGAATTATTTAGGTCAATATTAATGACAGGAATTATTTAGGTCATATTAATGACAAATACTAGAGTACATGTACCATAGTGTAGTGTTGTAAATACTGTAGTCTGTGCCAAACATTTAATATTGCTCCATGTGGTGAATGGGCTCTAAAAGACATGCCATGTACATCGGCAGATGTAGTCGTTCAACATTTGGCAAATTAGCAGTCAAAATGACAAGACTATCGTGCTATATAGGGAAAATGATCTTCAGAGAATACAATTACCTTACATCAAGAAGAGTCTGTATATATGAGTTACACAGAAAGGCTATGTTAATTAGATGTTACAACTGAAGTCAGGCTACAAGCATGTTTGCAACCTCGTTCTCAGGCATGTGAGTGAATAACAGAAACTATGACATCTATTTGCAGTACTTTATTTCACAGGATTCTGCATAAAGCACAGAAACTTGCAGACATGAACTCGCCAGATTTTGCCACAAAATATACATTTATGGTGTATTTGATATATATATACATATACCACTGGCCAACACGCATTACAAAACACATGCTATATAAAGCATAAAATGCTCTACTTGCTTCTCTAGAAATAAGGTGATTTTCAGAACCTAAAAGGTATATTCAGCCCCGCTGTTTCACAGTGATTTGTGAAGAAACACATGTGCACTAAGCTACTCTGAATGTTAAGTTAATATACACATTTGTACATATTTGTTTACAAACAACTCAGCGTCAATCATCAAAATAATAAGTTATTTTTATAGTGTCAAATATTACACTGTGAAGTTACAAAACTGAAACCTCTGAAACAATGCCTTATATGCAAAAGCAATGGAATAACTTGTGCACGATGTTTTTTCATAAACATGCCCAAATGTTCCAGAAATATACACAATATTTTCTCATTGAACTGGATATAGCATAAATGTACAGCAAATATATTAAGAAGCAATGGACATACTCTGAAAATTTTATATGTACAGATCATGAATTTGATGATCATGCTGGCTTACAAAAAAATAATCTTGCAAAAGAGGCTCAAAAAGCACAATCATATTATGTGTACACAAACCTGCTCAATTTTCAAAACAATTAATTTGCAAGAAAATAGGTTATTGGACTCAGGATTCATAATAGAAACAATTGTCTTTCTACACACTGAGTCTTGAAAGAAAACAAAATAATTGTTCCCGAATTTTCGGCGAG